>Ga0209168_10000633_pt1 | contig 31986 bp, 33 predicted proteins | sample Coa_R1_FD_187156 | JGI IMG/M metagenome (GOLD analysis project Ga0209168, IMG submission 187156) | Surface soil microbial communities from Centralia Pennsylvania, which are recovering from an underground coalmine fire - Coalmine... | ecosystem: Environmental > Terrestrial > Soil > Unclassified ...
GGGGGGGCGGGGGGGGGGGGGCGGGGGCGGGGGGGGGGGGGGGGGTGGGGGGGGGGGGGGGGGGGGGGGGGGGGGGGGGGGGGGGGGGGGGGGGGGGCGGACGCGGCGGGTGCGAGGGTGAGGGCGAGGGCGGGGACGCGGTCGGCGGCGGGGGCGGGGACGCGGACGGGGAGGCGGTCGGCGACGGGAGCGCGGACGGGGAGGCGGTCGGCGACGCGGACGACGTAGCCGACCATGAACAGGGCCATGAGCAGGGGCAGGAACGAGAAGCGCGAGGGGGTTACGGCGGCCATCGCGGCGGCGGTCCGGGCGGCGAATGGGGCCGCGGCACCGAGCATGTAGAGCATGGCGGCGCACCCGACCAGGTGGGTGACGGGGTGCGGGCAGCGCCAGGAGGCTGCCACGGCTCGCTGCGGGTTCGCGGGGCGGCGGGACGTGACGAACTGCCAGGTGAACCAGGCGGCTCCGGCGGCGAAGACGGCCATCCAGGCGGCGGCGGGCAGGATGCGCAGGCGGGCGACCAGCATGCCGGCCATGGCGACGCCCATCAGGACGTGGCCGGCGTCGGTGTCGAGTTCGGTGGGGCGCCGCCAGCGGCGCGCGACGGCCAGGCGGCCCGCGCAGTAGGCGGCCACGGTGAGCATCAGGGCCGCGAAGATGCCGGTCAGCCAGGCCGGGGTGCCCATGTCAGGCTCCGCCAGTCGGCGGGGTGTTGAGCGGGGCCTTGACCGGCCAGAAGGCCAGGGCCAGCAGGGCGAGCAGGGGGCCGGTGTCGGGATCGGTGGCCGAGCCGGTGAGGATCTCGCCCAGGCCCTGGGCCAGCCAGAGAGCGGCGGCGACCGATACGGCGAGGACAATGACGGCGCGGGCGACGCGCTGTTGGCCGTTGCCCGCGGCGCGGGGCGGCGCGAGCGGGCCCAGGGCGACGACGACGAACACCGCCGCCAGCACGATCGCGGCGAGCAGGCCGTGCCGGGCCAGGGCGCTCGCGGCGTGGGCGTCGATCCAGGCCAGCCAGGCGGGCTCTCCGGCCGAGGCGCCGGCGATGGTGCCGCCGATGGCACGGGACGCGGGCAGCAGCGCGAGGACGGCCAGGCCCAGCCAGACGACCAGCCAGCAGGCCCGCGCCACGCGGCGGCCGACGGCCCGGCCGGCGGTGAACGGCGCCGCCGGGTCACGTTCGGCGGGCCACAGCAGGACAGCGACCAGCCCGTACAACAGGACCGCCCCCGGGGCTCCGTTGACGGGGCTGGCCGTCCCGGCCAGCACTCCCCCGAAGCCCTCGCCGAGCCACCACACGGCCAGCGACCACACGACCGAGCCGGCCAGCGCCAGCCTGACGGCCGGGCGCCAGGCGATGCCGAGGCCCAGCAGCACCTGGACCGCCGCGAAAACGGCGTTCAGCACGACCACGTGGTGACCGATAAGGACGGCCGACCAGGTAATGGGGCGCGCCACGACGGCGGGATTGCCGTGGGCGCTGCCGGCCAGCATCTGCGCGAACCCGCGGCCGAACATCGCCGGCTGGAATTGCAGCATGCCGTCGAGCAGCCACAGCGCGGCCAGGGCCAGCTGCAAAGCCCGGCGCGGGTCGCGAGGGCTGACACGCTCGTGAGCAGCGGCAGGCCGGACGACGGGGTCGCCGACGGCGAGGCTCTGGCTCATCTGCTTGTCCCTCCCGCTCCCATTACCGGAACTTATGGGATGGCTTGGATAATGGGCAAGGGAAATGCCGATTGTTAAACCCGGACGGGGTATTCAGTAAACCCTGCCGGGGTATCGAATAGACCCGTCCGGGGTATTTCCTGATGACGTCAGCTAGTGAATGTCGGGTCGCCCCCGCGGATCGGCTCGACACGGCCCTTGGGCTCCTCCCAGTTCTCCTGGCGGCCGAGGGCGGTCAGGTCGAGCAGGGCGTACGTACCGACGAGCGTGTCGGTGCCCCGGCCGTAGGTCGAGTAGGTGTGGAAGATCTGCTCGCCGTCACTGAGGAAGCAGCTGAAGCCGGGGAGTTCGGTGGTCTGCTCGTCGCCGAGCGCCCCGGGGACCGAGGCGTAGTTGTAGTCGACCAGGGCGCGATCCGCGTCCAGGGTGACGCCGTAGTCGTAGTTGAACTCGCTGCCGAAGCTGGAGTACCAGGGGAAGGACCAGCCGCGCTCCTTGGCCTTGGCCGCGATCTTGTCGTAGGGGGCGCGAGCGGTCAGCACGAAGTTCGTCTCGCGGGTGCCCAGGTGATCCAGGACGCCCTGGGAGAGCTCGTCCAGGGAGGCCGAGCAGCCCGGGCAGGGCTGCTCCCAGTCTGGGCCGAACATCACGTGCTGGACGATGAGCTGGCGCTTGCCTCCGAAGAGTTCGGCCAGCGTGACCTGCCCGTCCGGGCCCTCGAACACGTACTCCTGGTCGACGGCGACCATGGGCAGCCTGCGCCGGTCGGCGTTGAGCGTGTCGCGGGCGCGGGTGGCCTCCTTCTCCCTGGCCAGCAGCTGCCGCCGGGCCTCGAGCCACTGCTCGCGGGACACGACGTCGGGAAGACTCATCGGATACCTCCTGGTGCGTGGTCGGTTCGCAGTTACGACGAACCGCTCGAGCGGAAATAGACGCTCGCTTGTGGTTGGATTTATTTCCAATTAGTGATGTAGTCTCCTTTCAGTGAACGAGCATCCAGAACTGCCCCTGCGCGCGGTGCACCGCGCGCTCGCGGATCCGCTGCGGATCCGGCTGTTCGAGTTGCTGGTGCTGCGGCCCCAGTCGGCCAAGGAACTGGCCGCGCGGGTCGGCCTGCCGCCGGACCGGCTGTATCACCATCTGGCGCAGCTGGAAGAGGGCAAGCTCATCGAGATCGCCGAGTACCGTCCGCTGGCCGGGGGCAAGGTCGAGCGGGTGTACGCGCCGACCGCGGTCGAGCCACTGGTCGACGACGCCAGCCCGGCGGAGGTGGCACGCCTGCTGGGCGCCGCGCTCGAGACGACCCGGGGCGACATCAACGCGGCCACCCTGGCGAAGGAGTCCGGCGAGGAACGCCTGATCGCGCTCAGCCGTACGGGGGTCCGGCTGAACGCGGCGCACCTGGCCGACCTGCGTTCGGCGATTGAGGACCTGCTCCGGCAGGCGAGGGAGCATCCGGACGAGGACGGCGTGTGGACCACGGTGCTGTGGACGGCCGTGGACCGGGAAGATCGCCGGCAAACAGGAAGGGAGTAGAAAGACAATGGCAGCGAACCAGGGACCGTCCGGAGGAGGCGACTTCCTCCGCGTGCTCGGGATCATCTACCTGGTCAAGAGGATCCGTCAGCGTCGCCGCGAACGGCGGGAGCGTACCGCGGCTGCCGCTGCCGTCGACACCGGCACTGGCACCGGCCAGCCGGGCCGGAACTGACCGGGCCGGAGCGTGCGGGCGCTGGTGCGGGCCCGGGGTGTGCCGGCGCTGGTGCCGGGCCCGGGGGCGTGCGGGTAACTACGTCGTTGTGGCAACGACGTAGTGGGGTGTGCGTCGTTGTGGCAACGACGTAGTTGGGCGGGCTGCCGGAGGCGGGTCGGGTGGTGGCGCGGAGGCAGGCGGGGCAGATGTGGCTGGAGGGGAGCCGACATGCTACGCCAGGGCTCCATGGTCGGCGGTGGACGCGCCATGGCGGACACGTCGCGCGCGGTGCGATGGCGGCGGTGGACACGAGACGATCACGACCGCGTGCCGGGGCAGGATGAAGCGCTATGATCTCGGCGCAACATGCCATAGCCTGCTCCATCACCCTATAGCGGGACAGGAGTTATCGCCCGGGTGGCCACATGGGGACAGGAGGCATCCATCCTGGTGGCCACTTGGAGGTCAGTCCATGGCAAGCGCACGCCTGGCCCACGTCGGCGGGGGATTCGGTTGGCGGGGCCTGGTGGCGGGCTCGGCGCTGGTGCTGGCCGCTGCGATAGCGGGCACCGCGGCGGCGCCGGCCGCGCGGGCGGGGGTGGGCGCGGCGACTGGGAGCGGAACCGCGGGACGCGGAACGGCTACCGGGAGCAGCGCTGCGGCGGTGACTGCGAGCGGCGGGGGGACGGGTGCTGGGGGGGCAGCGGGCACGGGGGCGACTTGCGGGAAGGTGGCCGGGCCGTTCCGGGTTAGCGGGACGCTGGTGCTGGACGCCGGCTCCAAGCCGTTCGTCTCGTACGGGATCACCGTGCCGGGGCTGCAGGGGCCGGACTGGCTCAGCTACACCGTCATGGACCTGGAGAAGATCAACGCGATCGCGGACCACTGGTGCGCCAACACGGTCCGGTTGCAGCTGGACCAGGACGAGCTGCTCGCGCGGGACGGGACCGTCAATCAGGGGTACCTGGCCGCGATCCAGGACGAGGTGTCGCTGGCCGAGCGCGACCGGCTGGTCGTGGTGCTCAACGACGAGACCAACCTGTCCCCGCCGCCCGCGCAGTACCTGGAGCGGGGGCCGACGCAGGACACCGAGACGTTCTGGAAGATCCTGACCAAGCTGTACGGCAACGACCCGCAGGTGATCTTCGACCTGTTCAACGAGCCGCGGATGTATTACACCGGGATGTCGCAGGCGCAGGAGTGGCAGCTGTGGCTGAACGGCGGCCTCTACAAGGGCGTGTTCTACGGGTTCGGGATGGCGCAGCTGGCCGCGTACGTGCGGACCACGCTGGGCGCGCGGAACCTGTTCTGGATCGAGGGCCCGAACTACTCGGACTCGTTCGCCGGGATGGTCGAGCAGCATGCCCTGCTGCACGTGAGCGGGGTCGTCTACTCCCTGCACCACCCGGCGGGCCAGCCGGGCGTGACCGCGTGGAACGACGACTTCGGGTACCTGGTCGCCGACGGCATCGCGCCGGTGGTGGACGGCGAGTGGACGAACTACGAGCCGGCCCCCACCGCCACCCCGATGCCGCAGCCGACCTCGTGCTGGTCGAACGCGCCGAGCGCGGTCCCGCAGTTCCTGCAGTGGCTGGCCGGCAACAGCATCGGCCTGAACGCCTACCAGCTGCAGCCGGGCTTCCTGATCAGGTCGTACAGGAACATGGCCGGGCCCACGACGATGAACGCGAAGACCTGGAGCTGCCAGTCCAGCCAGGAGACCGAGCCTGGCCAGGGCGCGGGGTCCGCCGTCATGACCTGGTTCCAGGCGCAGAACAGTTGACCGGCCCTGACCGGCCTGGGTAACGGTAGAATCTCAACTCCCCGCGCCAGGCAAGATCAAAGCGTTATTATCACGGCGCAACCAGGCCATAGCCTGCTCCATCACCCGATAGCGGAACAGGAGCTCTCGTCCCGGCGGCCATGGAGTTCAGGAGGCAACTTTCCAGTGGCCACATGGAACGGGTCCATGACCCCGGCCGGCCCCGGCCGGCTGTCCGGCTGGCTGTCGAGCTGGCGCCGGTCCGGCTGGCTGCGGTCCGGCTGGCTGCGGTCCGGCTGGCCGCGGCTGGTCCAGGGCGCGGCGCTGGTGCTGGCCCCGCTGGTGGTGGTGGCGCTGCTGCTGCCGCTGGGCGAGGGCGGCGGGTCGATCGCGGCCAAGGCCGCGGCGTGCGGCAAGGCGGTCGGGCCGTTCACCGCGCACGGGACGAAGGTGCTGGCCGGGGACGGCTCGGTGTTCATCTCCTACGGGATGTCAGTGTCCGGCCTGCAGGAAGGGAACTGGACCGGGCTGGTCACCGGGGACATGGAGAAGATCGCGGCCATCGCCAACGACTGGTGCGCGAACACGGTCCGGATCCAGGTCAACCAGGATCTCCTGCTGGGACCGCACGGGACGAGCTGGGACCCGGAGTACATGGCCGCGATCGAGTCCGAGGTCAACCTGGCCGAGAGCTACAAGATGGTCGTGGTGCTCAACGACGAGACCAACTTCGCCCCGCTCGACGTGCGGCACTACCAGGCGGGGCCGACGCCGGGGACGCTGACCTTCTGGAAGGACATGACGAAGATCTACGGCAACGACCCGCAGATGATCTTCGACCTGTACAACGAGCCGCGGACCTCGGTGCCCTACATGCCGGACTCCACGCTGTGGCGGCTGTGGCTGAACGGCGGCACGTTCAAGCACACGCACTACACCTTCGGCATGGCGTACCTGGCGCACTACGTCCGGTACACGGCGGGCGCGAAGAACCTGTTCTGGATCGAGGGCCCGCGCTACTCCCTGTCGTTCGAGGGGATGATCCGGTACCACGCGCTGATCCACGTGAGCAACATCGCCTACTCGGTGCACCACGCACAGGGCGCGCACAACGAACAAGCCTGGTACTCGGCCTTCGGGTACCTAGTGGTCGACGGCATCGCGCCGGTGGTGGACGGTGAGTTCACCAACTACGAGCCGCACCCGAACCCGGCCATCGACCTGATCCCCGGCTACTGCTGGTACGACGCGCCCACCACGGTCCCGAAGTTCCTGGCCTACCTGACCAGGCTCGGCATCGGCATGAGCGCCTACCAGCTGGTGCCGGGCTGGCTGATCACGTCCGACAAGCGCCTGGGCAGCCCCACGTCGATGAACCCCAAGACCTGGAGCTGCCAGCCGGACCGCGAGACGCAGCCCGGCCAGAGCGCCGGGGCGCTGATCCTGCAGTACTTCCAGCAGCAGAACAGCAGCTAACTCAGGTTGGCTTGCGACCCCAGGTCAGGAACAGCAACCCGAAGATGCCGATCGTATGAGGGTGATTGAGATGGGCCCGGGCCGCGGTGTCCAGGTCATCGAGTTCCGCGGCGCTGGCCAGGCCCATCTCCAGCACGTGCGGCCGCATGCTGCGCACCAGGTCGATGCGGACGGTGCGGCGGGAACTACCCGGCGGGAACAACTGCACCCGGGCCGTCACGTGCACCTCTTGCAGCCCGGCCTGCCGGAACAGCTCCGGTACGCGGCGCCCGATCCAGGGATCGGCGCCGTTGCGGCGGAACGCCAGGTCGAAGATCTCGGACAGCCGGTCGAAGGCCGGGTGGGGCGGATAGCACCGGCCGTATTCCGTATCGGGCTCCATGGATACCACCGAGCCGCCCGGGCTGGCCAGCCGCGTCATCTCGGCCGCCACCTCGGCCGGCGCGGGGACGTTGACCAGCAGCGTGCGGGCATGCACCAGGTCAAAGGAGCCGGACGCGAGCCCGGTACGCCGGGCGTCGGCGGTCACGATCTGCACGCCGCCCAGCCCGTGCCGGGCGGCGAACCCGGCCGCCATCGCGGTGTGCACCGGGTCGCTATCCAGGCCGACCACGCGGCCGCCGGGTGATACCCGCTCAGCCAGCAGGTCCAGGACCCCGCGCGGGCCGCAGCCGAGATCGATCGCGCTCTGTCCAGGCCGCAGGCCGACCTGATCCAGCAGCGCGGCGCTGTCCGCGGCGAGTTCATCAGCCTGCCGCTGCAGCCGCGCGCTCTCGCCCGGATTGCTGCCCAGCGCGTAGACAGCGCCCGGGTCACCCGCCGGGGACAGGCCCGCGGCAGATGGGGTCGGTTCGGCCATACCGCACCACCTCGCGGCCAGACTATAGGGTGAACGTCGTGATACTGGTGACCGGAGCGACTGGACGGGTCGGATACCACGTGCTGGAGGCGCTAGCCGACGCACGGGCCGACGTGACGGCGATGGTGCGGGTCGAGGCGAAGGCCGCCGACCTGCCGGGGACGCCGCGGCACGTGGTCGCGGCGTTCGACGACCCGCCGCCCGCCGACGTGCTGCGCGGCTTCGACCGGGTCTTCCTGCTCAGCCCCGTTTCCTCGGAGCAGGCCGAGCTCGAGACGGTGTTCATCGACGCGCTGGTGGCCGCGGGCCACGGCCCGCACGTGGTCAAGGTGGCGGCCGACGGGTTCGCCGATCCGGGCTGCGAGGTGCGGTTCATGGTCAGCCACCGGCAGGTCGCCGCGCACCTGGACGCGACCGGCCTGCCGGTCACCTACCTGGCCCCGGCGCTGTACATGGAGGACCTGCTGGCCTTCGCGGGCGCCACGCGCGAGTCGGCGGAGGTCGCCGCGCCCGCCGGGCACGGGCGGACCGGGTTCGTGGCGGCCAGCGACGTGGCCGCGGTCGCGGCGCAGGTGCTGACCAACCCGGGCCATGAGGGCGTGGTGCATACGCTGACCGGGCCGGAGGCGCTGCGGTTCAAGGACGTGGCGGAGCGGATCTCGGCCGTGTTCGCGCGCGAGGTCGGCTACACCGACCAGGCGCCCGAGCGAGCACGCGAGGCCATGCTGGCCGGCGGGGTCAGCGCGTGGCGGACGGACGGGAACCTGGAGCTCTTCGACTGGATCCGGCAGGGCGGAGCGGACACGGTGACCGCCGATGTGCGCGAGGTGACCGGCGCCGATCCGCGCCCGGTGCAGGACTGGCTCGAGGAGTCGCGGGCGAGCTTCGAAGGGCTGGGGGCGGACCTGCCGTCCTCGGTGTTCTAGAAGACGCTGCCTAGGAGCGGACCAGGCGGGCGATGGCCTCGGAGGCTTCTTTTACCTTGTCGGCAGCTTCCGGGCCGCCCTCCTCGATGGCCTGCGTCACGCAGTGCCCGAGGTGGTCCTCGACCAGGCCGAGCGCGACCGCCTGCAGCGCGCGGGTCACCGCGGAGACCTGGGTCAAGATGTCGATGCAGTAGGTGTCGTTCTCGACCATGCGCTGCAGCCCGCGCACCTGACCCTCGATGCGGCGCAGCCGCTTGAGGTAAGCATCTTTGTCCTGGGTATACCCGCGCATGCTCCAACTGTAAGTGATGCTTCTCGATAACCTCACGGTATGCGCGACGAGACGATCACCGCCTTCCTCGACCAGCTCGCCGCCCGGGTACCCGCCCCGGGCGGCGGCGCCACCGCCGCCCTGCACGCCGCGCAGTCCGCGGCCCTGCTGGCCATGGTGGCCAGGTACAGCGACGGCGCCAAGTACGACGCCGACCTGATGAGCCATGTGATAATTGAGGCCGACGGGATCAGGAACGACGCCCTGACGCTGGCCGAGCGGGACGCCGCCGCGTTCGGGGCGGTGGCGCAGGCCTACGCGCTGCCCAAGGACACCGACGAGGCCAAGCGGGCCCGCTCGGCGGCCATCGCGGAGGCGACCGCCGCGGCGGCGCGGCCGCCCGCTGACGTGATCCGGCTGGCGCTGCTGCTGGTCAGCCTGGCCGAGGAGCTGCGCCCGGCCGGGAACCGCAACGTGATCACCGACGTGGCCGCGGCCGCCGAGGCGGCCCGGGCGGCGGCCATCACCGCCCAGGTCAACGTCGAGGTCAACCTGCGCGGGCTGAAGAACCCGGGGGTCGCGGATGATCTGGCCTCGATAACACTGGTCACCGACGACGTGGTGGCCCGCGCGGATCTGGTCGTGGCCGCCGTGCGCGAGGAGATCGCCCGATGATCGTCCTGTCCGGACGGGAGCTGGCGGCCGAGATCCGGTCCGGGACTGCGTCGGCAGCGGCTGAGCTGGCGGTCCTGGGCCATCCGCCGCGGCTGTCCGTGGTCACCGCCACCGACGACGAGGCCAGCGCGTGGTACGTCCGGTCGATCGCCTCGGCCGCGGCCAAGGCGGGGATCGGCTGCGAGGTCGAGGACCTGGGCCCGGGGGCCGCCGCGGGCGGCATCGCCGCGCAGCTGAGCGCGCTGTCCGCCGACCCGACGGTGGCCGGGATCATCGTGACCACCCCGCTGCCGGGCGGCGCGCGGCTGGCCGAGCTGACCGAGGCCATCGACCCGGCCAAGGACGTGGACGGGGCCAACCCGGTCTCGCTCGGCCGGCTGATGACCGGGTTGCCGGCCTTCGCGCCGGCCACCGCCGAGGCGGTGCTCCGGCTGCTGGATGCTCATGGGGTGGAGCTGGAGGGACGGCACGCGGTGGTGGTGGGACGTTCGGCGGTGGTGGGCAAGCCGGTGGCGCACCTGCTGCTCGACCGGAACGCCACGGTCACCATCGCCCACTCGCGCACGCGGGACCTGGCCGCGATCACCCGGCAGGCCGACGTGCTGGTGGTGGCCGCGGGCCGGGCCGGGCTCATCGGCCCCGATCACGTGCGGGCGGGCGCCACCGTGATCGACGTGGGCACCAACGCCACCCCGGACGGCGGGCTGGCCGGGGACGTTGACGCCCGGGTGGCCGACGTGGCGGGCGCGCTCAGCCCGGTGCCCGGCGGCGTGGGGCCGGTGACGACCGCGCTCCTGCTCCGGCACGTGACCGAGGCCGCCGGGGCACGAACCACGGCCCGTTCGGGATAAAGATTCTTCGCGGGCTTCGGCGAGCAGCGCCAGGAACGGGCCGACCCGGAGTCCCTCCTGGGCCGAGTGCCGGAAGAGGCTGTCGTGGTTCACGGTGTACTTGGTGCGCCGGCCGGTGCGGGTCCTGGTCAGGTAACCGGCCTCCTCGAGGTCGGCGACGATGGCCTGGACCGTGCGTTCGGTCAGGCCGACGGCGGCGCTGATGTCCCGGATCCGGGCCTCGGGGTCGCGAGCGATCTCCACCAGGACGTGCCCGTGGCCGGTCAGGAGGGTCCAGGTACCCTCGGTTTCGCTCATACCGTCTGATCATATACTCGCGAGTTGATTCTCGCGAGTATTAACACATGAAATTTTTCTCGCGTGTCTATTGACAGGTCTCCGGTATCGTTCGATGCTAGGAACGCGGAGGTGATACGGATGCGTGCGGACAGCTTCCCCGTCGAGATGATCAGGGGCGTGCCGGTGGTTCGAGCGCCCGTGGAGATCGACATCACCAACGCCGCCGGGCTGCGCGCCGCGCTGCTCGAGGCGGGCGGCCTGATCGAAAAGGCAGAGGCGGCGTTCGTGGTCGACCTGACGGGCACCACGTTCTGCGACTCGGCGGGGATCCAGGCCCTGGTCGACGCGTACAAGCGGGGCCAGGCCGAGGGCGGCCAGGTGCTGCTGGCCACGTCCGGCGACACGGTGCCGCGCATCTTCTCGCTGACCGGGGTGGACCAGGTGATCCCCAGCTACCCCAGCCTGGCCGAGGCGCTGCGGCACACGCCGGCCGGTACCGGCCCGATACCGCTCGCGGACTGAGCCTCGCGGACTGAGCCTCGCGGGCTTAGCTGAGCATGCTGCGGTAGACGGCGATCAGGGCCGCCTTCTGCTCGTCGCTGAGGCGTTCGTCGGCGCGGATCGCGTCCTCGGTCGGCGGGGGCTTCGGGGCGTTGCTGTCGGCGACTTCGCCCGCGGCGCCGGCGGCCACCTTGTCAATGAGGCCGGCCTGGGCCATCAGCGTCTCCGCGGAGACGTTGAGCGCGTCGGAGATCTGCTTGAGCACGCGCACCGAGGGCTGGTGCAGGCCCCGCTCGATCTGGCTGAGGTACGGGTTGGAGAGGTGGGTCAGCTCCGCGAGCTGGCGGAGCGACAGGTTGGCCATCCGGCGCTGGGTGCGGATGAACGCGCCGAGCGCCTCCCGCTGGGACTCCCACGGGTCCTTCACGGCCACCTCCTGAGTTTTTGCTAAGTATAGTACGCGGCAGCGCCGGGGGCCGGCGCTGCCGCGGTACGGCTTTGGTTACTTGCTGGCCTTGTCCTCGGCGGGGGTCAGGGCCTTGACCACGTCCTCGGCGAACTTGCGCTGGCCGGCCAGCAGCTTCTCGGCGAAGTCGTAGGCGTTGGCCACGACCTCCTCCGGCTTGGGCAGCTTGTCGGCGAGCGGCACGTTCACGGACGGCAGCTTGGGGGTGATGGACTGGACGGTCTCGACCCAGGACTTGATCGCCTCGATGACGGTCTCCTGGCTCTTGCGCACGGTGTTCAGGATCTCGTCCTGCACTTCCTGCGGGCTGCTGGGCATGATGTCGTCTCCTTCTCGGTTTCGCTGTTGCTAACTTTACCAAGCATCGGTTGGGATGTCAAGCGCGATGCTTGGTAAAGGTAGCGGGTCTGGCCGGGATGACCGGGGGGTGCCGGGGCGGGGGATGCGGGGCGGGAGTTGACTAGGAGACGTGGATCAGCAGTACCTGTTCCAGGCGCGCCAGATGCAGGCGCTGTCCCTGGCCGTGCACATCCCCCTGGTCTGCTTCGGCATCGCATTCCCCGCCCTGGTGCTGTTCGCGGAGTGGCGCTACCTGCGCACCGGCGACCCGCTATACCGGACGCTGGCCCGGCGCTGGTCCAAGATCATGCTGGCGCTGTTCGCGGTGGGCGTGGTCACCGGGACCATCTTGTCGTTCGAGCTCGGGCTGCTGTGGCCGGTGTGGATGCAGGACTTCGGCAACGTGTTCGGCCTGGGCTTCACGCTGGAGGGGTTCTCGTTCTTCGTCGAGGCGATCTTCATCGGGATCTACGTGTACGGCTGGGACCGGCTGCGGCCGCGGCTCCATTTTCTGAGTGGATTGCCGATCGCTCTGGCCGGGATCACGGGGTCGTTCTTCGTCATCTCGGTCAACGCGTGGATGAACCATCCCGGCGGGTTCGCGCTGCGCGGCGGGCGGGCGGTGGACGCGCACCCGTGGTCGGCGCTGTTCGGCAACTCGTTCTTCTGGGCCGAGTACGTGCACATGTACTTCGCGGGCTACATCGTGTGCGGGTTCGTGATGGCAGGCGCGTACGCCTGGGCCTTCCTGCGCGGGCGCCGGGGCCGGTACGAGCGGACGGCGCTGGGCATCTCGCTTTCCGCCGCGGCCGTCGCCTCGCCGCTGCAGGTCGTGGTGGGCGACTGGGCGGCGCGGGACGTGGCCGTCGATCAGCCGGTCAAGCTGGCGGCGATGGAGGGGCTGGCGCAGACCACGCGAGGGGCGGCCGAGCACCTGCTCGGCTGGTACAACGGGCACGCGGTGGTGTGGGGCATCGAGATCCCGCGGCTGCTGGCGTTGCTCGCGTTCCATAATCCGAACGCGACGGTCAAGGGGCTGTCCATCGTGCCGCTGGCCGACCAGCCGCCGGTGAACGTGGTCCGGTTCGCGTTCCAGGCCATGGTGGGGATCGGGACGCTGCTGGCGCTGCTCGGGCTGGTCTTTTTGTATGTCCGGGTGCGCAGACGTGCTCTGCCTTCCTTGCGGTTGTTTTATTGGGCCGTCCTGGCGGCCGGGCCGTTGTCGGTGGTGGCGCTGATCGCGGGGTGGATCACCACCGAGGTGGGGCGGCAGCCGTGGATCGTCTACGACGTGATGCGGGTCGATGCGGCGGTGACCGGGGCGCACGTGATCCCGGTTAGCTACGGGGCGCTGTGGCTGGTCTACCTGCTCCTGGCCGGTGCGGTGGTCTGGCTGCTGCGGCGGTTCAGCCGGGTGCCGCTTCCTGTTTCTGGGGATGACCATGCTGGCTGACGTGCCGATGGTGTTCATCCTGATCGGGATCACCGCCTACACGGTGCTGTCCGGCGCCGACTTCGGCGCGGGCCTGTGGACGCTTATTCCTTTCGGCGGGCGGGCCGGGGCGGCCGCGACCCGGGATCACACCAGGCACTCCATCGGGCCGGTGTGGGAGGCCAACCACGTCTGGCTGATCTTCGTGCTGACCGTGGCCTGGACGTGTTACCCGGTGGCGTTCGGGTCGATCGTGTCGACGCTGGCCGTCCCGCTGCTCATCGCGGCCATCGGGATCATCTTCCGGGGCACCGCGTACGCGCTGCGGGGGGTGCTGGACGCTGGTTCGGGCCGCGGGGTCTCGCAGGTGTTCGCGTTGTCCTCGGTGCTCACGCCGTTCGCGCTGGCCACGGTGGTGGGCGCGATCGCGACCGGGCGGGTGCCGGTCGGCAACGCGCGGGGCAACGTCCTGACCTCCTGGCTGAACCCGGTCTCGGTCATGGCCGGGGTGCTCGCCGTAGCCTTCTCCGGGTACCTGGCCGCGGTCTACCTGGCCGCCGACGCCCGGCGTCTTTCGGAACGGGCCCTGGTGCGTGACTTCCGGCTACGTGCGTTGCTGGCCGGGGCGGTGGCCGGGGCGCTGGCGCTTGTGGGGCTGGTGGTCGTGCGCTTCTCGGCCGCGGCGCTCTGGCACGGGCTGACGTCGGGGGCGGGGCTGGCGCTGGTGGTTATCAGCGGCGTGGCGGGATCGGGGACGCTGGTGCTGGTGTTCTGGTCGCGCTTCGAGCTGGCTCGGGTGTCGGCCGCGCTCGCGGTCGCGGCGGTCGTCGCGGGCTGGGCCGCGGCCCAGGAGCCTTACCTGCTGCCCGGCCTGACGGTGCGGGCGGCGGCGGCCGGACGGGCCACGCTGATCGCCACCATCATCGGCGTCGCGGTCGGCGCGGCCGTGCTCGTGCCGTCGCTGGCCCTGCTGTACACGCTGGTGCTGCGCGGGCGGCTGGATCCGGTTGTTACTGCTGCTCCTTCGGTTGCTGCTGGTGCGGCGGCTTCGGTTGCTGCTGGTGCGGCGGCGGCGGGGGGCCGCGGGCCGGCGGCGCGGGAGCGGGCGGCGTGGGCGGGCGCGGCAGTGAGCCTGGTGGGCGGGGTCGGCCTGCTGATCTTCGCCGGGCCGGCGTGGGCGCTGGGGATCGGCGCGCTGCTGCTCGTGGCCTGCGCGGTGACGGTATTCGCGCTGACCGCGGTCCCGGAGGAAGAGCCGTAGGGTGCTGCCGGGAATCCGGACAGCTCGTTGCCTGGGCTAACCATCGTGAGACTTAGCTGGGACCGGATCGAGATATGTCAGTCCTAGGGGTTCGTGATACCCAGCCCTAATCTTGGGGTATCTAGCGGCTAACGGGGCGGCCGAATCCCTGCCCCGGACGGGCCTCGGAGCGGGTACGGAGGGTTAACGATGCGACGCCTGTGGATGTCTGCTCTGCTCGCGCCGGTGGTGGCGCTGGCGGTACCGGCCGTGGCGATGGCTACGCCGTCGGTTCCCGCGGAGCGGACGGCACCGGTCAGCTCGCACTCGGCCGTGCAGTTCGGCCAGCATGGTTCGGCGGTCAGGAAGCTGCAGCGCCGGCTGGCCGCGCTGAAGTACTACCCGGGCGCCATCGACGGCAGGTTCAGCACCAACACGCTGGAGGCCGTGTGGGCGTTCCAGGAGGTGCAGGGGCTGCCGGGTGAGGACTTCGTGAGCGCCGCGATGCAGCGGGCGCTGAACCACCCGCGGGCGCCGCGTGTGCTCGACCGGGCCGCCGGGCCCAACCGGATCGAGGTCAACATCGGCATCGAGGTCCTCGTCCTGTACAAGCACAACCAGATCCAGCTGATCAGCCACGTCTCGTCCGGCGGCGGGTACTACTACTGCTCCCCGGCCGGCGGCTGCGGCACCGCCATCACGCCGACCGGTAACTTCTCGACCCGCGTGTTCATGCCCGGCTGGGTCGTGGTGCCGCTCGGCGAGATGTACAACCCGGTGTTCTTCATCGGCACCGCGTTCGCCATCCACGGCGACACCGACGTGCCGCTCGCGCCCGTCTCGCACGGCTGCGTCCGGATCCCCATGGACGTCGCGACGTTCTTCCACAAGCTGATCAAGGTCCCGGGCGAGCCGGTGATCATCCGGCGCTGAGGGCCTGGCGGTTTGCAAGAGTAAGTCTTTCTACATAGCGTTATCACGATGACCCGGACCCGGCGGCCCTCGGCGCAGACCCTGGCGGTGCTGACCGCGCTGGCCGATGAGCCCGGCCGGTGGCGGTACGGGTACGACCTGTGCACGCAGCTCGGCCTGCAGGCCGGATCGATGTACCCGATCTTGATGCGGCTGGCCGACCGCGGGCTGCTGGAGACCAGCTGGGAGACCGAACGGGTGCCCGGCCGGCCGGCCCGGCATCTCTACCGGCTGACCAGCACGGGCCTGGCCTACGCCGAGACCTCGGCGGCTTCGGCTCCGGCGGTTTCGGCGGCTTCGGTTTCGGCTTCGGCTCCGGCGTCGGGGGTGCCGGGGGCCGGACCCGCGGGGCGGGTGCGGCCGGTGCGGCCGGTGCGGTCGGTGCGGTCGGTGCGGTCGGCACAGCCGGCGCGGTCGGCGCGGCCGCGGCTGGGAGACACCTGAGGGAGGAAACCGGTGCCTGTCCGCTATCAACTGGTCATCGACTGCGCTGACCCGGACCGGCTGGCTCGGTTCTGGGCCGCTGCGCTGGGCTATGAGCTGGCGCCGGCTCCGGCTGGCTTCGCGACCTGGAACGACTTCTACCGCGACCTGGGGCTGCCCGAGGAGGAGCTGGTCGATGGGGCGGACCGGATCAGCGACCCGGACGGCCATGGGCCGAGCATCTGGTTCCACCTGGTCCCGGAGGCCAAGGTGGTCAAGAACCGGCTGCACCTCGACATCCACGCCAGCGGCGAGCGGGCGGACCCGATCGAGACCCGGATGAAGCGAGTCGACGCGGAGGCCAGCCGGCTGGCCGGCCTGGGCGCCACCATCACCGGCGCCTTGCCCGAGGAGGGGCTCGACCACTACGCGGTCGGGATGAAGGACCCGGAAGGCAACGAGTTCGATATCAACTGACCGCTAGCTGGGTTCGCGGGCTGGAGCCGGAGCGGCAGGCTGCGGGCCGTGGACCATGGATAGCGACCGAGACAGCTGGATGCAGCCGAGCGTGACCGCGAGCACGGCGGCGATCTCGGCGACCAGCAGCCAGCCGCCGGTCTGCACGTTCTCGCCGTAGACGGTGACCCCATAGGAGGCGCTGATCAGGGCGTCGCCCAGGGTAAGCGGCGGCTGAACGGCGACGAGCGTCCCGGCCTGCAGGCCGTTTTGCAGCAGGAACAGCGCGCCGACCCCGGCCACGGCGGTCGCGTACAGCTGCCACGAGCCGAAGAACGCCCCGGCGCCCCGCGGCAGGACCGCCACCGCGCTCTTCATCAGCGTCGCGGTCAGCGCGTAGCCGCACGCGGCCGCGAGCCCGAGCGCGGCGGCCCGGGCGTTGCCGCGGGTCCGGACGCCCACGGTGATCACCACCGCCTCGAACACGGCGGTCACGGTCAGCGCGGTGATCCACACCTTAGTGCTGGCCTGGTCCGACCCGCCGGACGGAGCGGCGGCCGCCAGCCCCGCGCCCAGGCTGACGGTGACCAGGCCCACCGCCCACCAGGTCGTCCGGGGCAGCGGGCGCTTGTTCAGCCAGCTCGCCACCAGCAGGGTGAACGGCAGCTCGATGATGAAGATCGGCTGCACCAGCGCCACCGGGCCGGTGGCCAGCGCGATGGCCTGGCAGACCGCGGCCAGGACAACCGTCGCGATGCCAACGAGCCAGACCTTCCGCCTGACCAGGTAGCTGAACAGGGAAAGGTGCAGGGCACGCGATGCGGGCGCGGTCGCGGCCGCCATTCGTTGCAGGACCGACGCCACGCCGTTGAACAACGCCGTGAGCAGCGCGAACAAAACCGAGACCACCGCGGCATCCTAGCGGGATGCCCGGTCCCGGGGCGAATGCGGCGCGGGCGTTCAGTCCCGGTGGCCAACGTAGCTGCCGCGCTTGGCGACGGTGAAGATCAGGCCGGCGTCGCGGAGCAACTGCAGGGAGTGCAGCACCGTGTCCCGGCCCACGCCGTACTGCTGCTGGAGGGCCTTGACCGACGGGAGCGGTCCCGTGCGCCACTGCCCGGCCTCGATCAGCCGGGTCAAGATGCCCGCTAGCTGCATGTATGCCGGTTCGGGCAAATCGTGTCGAACCACCTCAAGAGCGGTCACGGACCAAACTTAGCAGACCTAAATCGACCAGGGCATATACCTGGACTGATCTGATCTGATCTGTTATGGTGATCATGAAGCCCAGAGGGGGGATGACAGCCCCGGTACCAGCTCCCACTCCCAGGTACCGGGGCTGCCCAATGCCCGGGCACACCCGCTACCGCGATGGGGCCTGTGGCCCACAAGCCCCGATAGACGGGGGCGGTGGCACACGCGCCCCAATCTCGCGGCGCTACGGTTCGGGGGTTGTGGCCCACAAGCCCCGATAGACGGGGGCGGTGGCACACGCGCCCCAAAAGCTGAGAGCGCTAGCTCCAGGCGGGGGGCGGGCGTACTGGGGCGGGGCGAGGCAGGGGCGGGGTTACTGGGGGTCGACGCGGAAGATGCGGAGCTGGAGGGCCAGGGTGGCGTAGTAGCCGACCAGGGTGGACAGCTCGACCAGGGACTGTTCGCCCAGGGTGGCGACGGCCCGGTTGTATTGCTGGTCGTCCAGGTCGGCGGGGCCGGTCAGGGCGCGGACGACGCGGTAGGCGACCTGCTCCCGCTCGTCGGTGAAGCCGGGGTCGGCGCCGGCCCGCAGCGCCTCGATCTCCCGATCGGCAAGGCCGGCGTCGCGGCCGATCGGCTCGTGCGAGGACCGCTCGTACTCACTGTTCCAGGCCTGGGCGACGACCAGGATGGCCATCTCCCGGATCCTGGAGCTGAGCTGGGTGCGGAACCGGATCGCGGCGCCCAGCTCCTGCAGGGCGTGGCCGACCTCGGGTGCGTACAGCATGGTGTTGAACGGGCCCGCCAGGCCGCCCGCGCCGGTGTCGAGCAGCACAGCACGCGGACCCTGGCCGCGCGGGCCGCTGAGGATCTCCCGGTACAGGCCGACCTGTTCCGGGGTCATCGTGTCGGACGACAGGGCAGCAAGACGCATCGGGCCTCCTACGTAGCCGGGTAAGGGGACGTCCGGGCCCGGGTGGCGCCGAGGACGGCCACCGCGGCCAGGATGATCAGCGCGATCACCAGCGGATAGACGATGTGCACGCGCAGCACGAGCAGGGCGCCGGCCAGCGCGCCGACGAACATGGCCAGCACCGAGATCAGGCGGCGGGCGGCGTGCGCGCCGGTCGCGCCGGCCACCGGGCTGTCCGCGGCGATGCCGGTGATGGTCAGCGTCAGCACCGTGGTGGTCAGGTCCGGGACGGCGAGCTTGCGGGCGGTGGCGTTCTGCGCGCCCATGGCCAGGGAGAGCGAGACGATCAGCGCGTAGCGCAGGCCCGCGGGGACGGGCCGGGCGGTCAGCGCGGCCATGGTCACCGTCTCGGCCACGATGACCGCCTCGATCCCGGCGGTGACGCTTAGCAGCACAGGTCGGGCCCCAAGGGACCGGCCCAGGCGGCCCGCGCCCAGGGCGCCCGCGGCGAAGCAGCCGATCGCGGCGATCGACGCGGGCGCGGAGAACCCGCCCACGCCGGCCAGCGCGAACGCGAAGAACACCACGTTGCCGGTCATGTTGGCCACGAACACGTGCCCGAGGACCAGATAGCTGAACGAGTCGACCAGCCCGGTGACCACGGTCAGCGCGACCAGCAACGGCGGCAGCAGGCCGTCCCGCGCGTCCCGGGACGGCGCGACCGTCAGCCTGGCCTCAGCCAGGAACGTGCTCATCCAGGGGTAACTGCCCACAAAACCTGATCATGCACCACGGACCGCGGTTTTAGGTCAGGCTTGGCGCGGCGCGCCCCGGCGCGAGAGGACATCGATGAGCGCCGCCGCCAGGAGCACCGCGGCGACCACGACGTCGATCCACTGGCTCGACACTCCGAGCAGGTAGAGGCCGTTGTAGATGCCGCCGATGACCAGGCCGCCCAGCACGCCGTGGATGGTCTTGCCCCGGCCGCCGAACAGGCTGGTGCCGCCGATGACCGCCGCGGCCACCGCCAGCAGCACGTAGCTGTTCGCGGCCTTGATGATGTTGGTGGTCAGCGAGACCTGCCACGAGGCGAACAGGATGCCAGCGATCCCGGAGATCAGGGCGGAGAGGACGAAACACCAGGTCCGGATCCCGGTCAGGCTGACCCCGGCTCGCCGCGCCGCCTCGGCGTTGCCGCCGATGGCGTACACGTAGCGGCCGAAGCGAGTGCGCTGCAACAGGATCGTCGAGGCGCCCAGCACGACCAGGACGATCGGGATGATGTAGGGAACTCCATCGATCGTCCCGACGTGGGCCCGGTTGACGTTGCAGATGGCGACGAGCGCGACGCCCGCCACCACCATCAGGACGATCTTCAGCGCGGTGAGGCTGCGCGGCGGAGCCTCCAGGCCGTGACGGCGTTTGGCGGCGTCCCGCAGCCAGAGGCCGACGCCGGCGGCTCCCACGATCACGATCAGCAGGATCCAGCTGACCGTCGTGTTGAACGATCCCCAGAAGATGTTGTAGAGGACGAGTTCGTTCTTGTACTGGGCGTTGCCGATGCCGACCAGGCTCCCGCCGAGGACGATGATCGCCACGCCCTCCAGGATCAGCAGCCCGCCCAGGGTGACGATGAACGACGGCATCCGCAGCCGGGCCACGAACGTTCCCTGGAGGGCACCGACCAGGCAGGAAGCAATCAACGTCACGATGATCGCCACCCACCACGGCAGGTTCGCGCCGGCCGGCTGCACGAGTTCGGCGGCCACGACGCTGGCAAGCCCCATGACCAGACCGACGGACAGGTCGATCTCGCCGAGGAGCAGGGCGAAGATCTCGGCGATGGCCAGCAGCATGTAGATGGTGCTCTGCTCGAAGAGGTTGACCAGGTTCTGCGCCGACAGGAACTTCGAGTTCGCGATCTGGAAGCTGATGGCCACCACCACGATGGCCAGCACCACGGGCAGCACACCGCTGTTGCCGCCGCGGACCCGGGCCCACGAGGCCCGCAGATACTGGCCCAGCGACTGGGCGACAAGCTCGGGCGGGACCTCGATCGCGGCCTCGTCGGCGGCGGTGAGGTCGGCCACCATCGTGGCGTCCGTCGCCCCGGCCGGGGTCTCGCTGGAGTCCGCGGTCACTTCAGACACGGGTCACGCTCCCACTACCGCGCCGTGACAGCACGTCGATGAGCACTGCGGCGAGGAGCACGCCGCCGGGCAGGATGTATTGCAGAGGTGTGGACAGGCTACCCAGGCTGAGCAGGGATACGCCGTAGGCGATGCCGCCGATCAGGAGGCCGCCGAGCACACCGTGCAGGGCCTTGCCCCGGCCGCCGAACAGGCTGACCCCGCCGATGACGGCGGCGGCGACGGTGTACAGGACGAGCTGACCGGGGTCGGCGGTATTGGTGCTGTACTCACCGTAGAAGAAGGCGCCGAGCAGGATGCCGCCGAGTCCGGCGGTCGCCGAGCACAACGCGAAGGCCCAGGTGCGCATGCCGGCCAGGCTGACGCCGGCGCGCCGGGCCGCCTCGGGGTTGCCGCCGATGGCATACAGGTAGCGGCCGAAACGGGTCCGCTCGAGCACGAGCGTCCAGACGGCAGCCACGACGAGGACGATCGGGATCACCCACGGAAGTCCCTGCACGGCCTTGAGCGAGGTGCCGCGGTTGACATTGCAGACCACCACCACAGCCACCCCGACGATCGCCACCAGGATGATCCTGATTGCGGTCACGCTCGCCGGGGGCGCCACCAGGCCCTGGCGCCGCCTGCTGGCCGCGCGCAGCCACAGGGACGTGCCGATGAGCCCGACGACCACTACCAGAAGGATCCAGCTGGCCACGGGGGTGATCGTCCCCTGGACCAGGTCATAGATGACGGCCTGGTTGGAGTCCGAGGTGTTGAGGTTCACGGAGCCGTCGGCGCCGCCGAGGACGACGATGAGGATGCCCGAGAAGAGCAGGAACCCGCCCAGGGTCACGATGAAGGACGGGATCTTGAGCCGGGCGGTCAGCGTCCCCTGGAGGGCGCCGAACACGCCGCAGGCGACGAGCGCGGCGATTATGGCCGCCCACCACGGCCAGCCCGCCCCGGGCTGCTGGACCAGCTTGAACGCGATCACGCCGCCGATCAGCGCGACCGCGCCGACCGAGAGATCGATCTCCGCGATGAGCAGGACCAGGGTCTCGGCGATGGCCAGCACCATGTATACGGTGCTCAGCCCGAAGATGTACACCAGGTTGCTCGGCCGCAGGAAGCTGTGCTCGGGGGTGATGATCTGGAAGACGACGGCGACCACGACCATGGCCATGAGCACGGGCAGGACACCGCTGTTGCCGCCGCGGACGCGGAGCCACGAGGCCCGCAGGTACTGGCCCAGCGACTGGGCCAGGAGCTCAGGCGGGACGTCGGCCACCGACATGTCGGGGGCGGCGACAAGCTCGACCGCCTCGGCCTCCGTCTGGCGCCGGGCATGCGCCGTCTCGGCCGGCGGCTGGCCTGGGTCCGCGGTCACGGGGTTTTCCCCGTCAGGGCCATGGGTTCAGCCCTCGCCACTGGTGGATGCGGCGGGCTCGGACGGCCGCCCGTTGGCGGCGCCCGTCGTCATGTACTCCACCACGCTCTGCCGGTCGAAGCCCGCGGCCGGCGCGTCGGCCACCATCCGGCCCAGGTACAGCACCGCGATCCGGTCCGCGACCTCGAAGACGTCGTTCAGGTTGTGGGAGATGACCATCACGGCCAGCCCCTGGTCCCGGAGCCGCTTGATCAGGTCCAGCACCTGCCGGGTCTGGACCACTCCGAGGGCCGCGGTGGGCTCGTCCAGCAGCACCAGCTTGGAGTTCCACATCACCGCCTTGGCCACCGCCACCGACTGCCGCTGACCTCCGGAAAGCGAGGCCACCGGCTGGCGGATCGAGCGCACCGTGGTCACCCGGAGGGTCTTCAGGGTGTCGGCCGCCGCTAGTTCCATCGAGTCCTCGTCGAGCAGGCCGCGCCGCAGCCGTTCCCGGCCGAGGAACATGTTCTGGACGATGTCCAGGTTGTCGGCCAGCGCCAGATCCTGGTATACGGTCTCGATGCCCAGCGCGGAGGCGTCCCGGGTGCTCCGGATGTGTACCGGGTTCCCCTCGAAGAAGATCTGGCCGTGGTCCGGCTGGTGCGCGCCGGCGATGGTGCGGGTGAGCACCGACTTCCCGGCCCCGTTGTCCCCGCACAGGCCGGTCACGTTGCCCGAGTACAGATCCAGGTCCACCCCGTAGAGCGCCTGCACCGGCCCGAAGTGCTTGTCGATGCCCCGCATGCTCAGCAGGGGTTCCGCGTGGTCCCCGCCGCTGCTCGCGCCTGCCGGGGCCTCGTTCACCTCAGTCATCTTCAATACCCGTCAGTAGCGTTACCGGAGACTCAACTATCTCATGACCTGGGGAACCTCAGCGGAAACCCGCCGAGGCTCCCCAGGTCAGCTAATTAACTGATGCCGGCTGCGCTGCAGGCACTCGCGCCCGCGATCGCGCAGATGGACGAGGCCGTGTCGAAGTTGTCCTTGACGACGGTCGCCTCCATGTTGGACGCGGTCACCCACGTGGCCGACAGCAGGGACGCCGGCTCGGTGATGCTCGTGTTAGCCGAGTCCGTGGCCGTGCCGTTCAGCAGGGCCGGAGGCACCGTCTGGCCGGCCAGCAGGATCGTGGCCACCGCTGCGGCGTCCTGGACCTCCTTGTAAACCGGCTTGTAAACGGAGCCGCACTGGTAGCCCTCGAGGATCCAGGCCATGCCCTGCGCCGTGGCGTCCTGACCGGTGGTCGGGATCGTCTTGGGCTTGACCCCGGCCCCCTTGAGGTCGGTGATCACCGCGTTGGCGAGCCCGTCGTTGGCCTCGATGGTGGCGTTGATCTTCGGGTTGGCGGTGAACGCCTGCTGGAAGATGGTGCCGCCCTTGGTGTTGTCCCAGCCGGGGGCGAAGTTCTCGGCCACCAGCTTGGCGCCGTCAGCGGTGCCACTCGCGCCCGCGGCGACCGACTTGGCCGCCTGGTTGAAGACCACCTTGTTGTAACCCGAGGCGAAGGCGATCGCGTTGGGGTCGGTGTCCTCGCCGCCGTTCAGCACGTAGACCTGGGGGCTCTTGATGTTCCAGGACGTGAGGCAGGAGTTGAAGCCCGTGCCGATCAGCTCACCCACGGCCTCGCCGTTGAAGCTGACGTAGTAGGTCTTCGTGCCTTCGAAAATGGCGCGGTCGTAGGCGATCAGGGTGACGCCCTTCTGCTCGGCCAGCTTGGCGATCGCGACGCCAGTCGGGCCATCGAGCGGGCAGACGATCAGGATCTTGGCACCCAGGTTGATGTCGGCGGTCGCGTCGCTCAGCTGGGTCGCGTCGCTGCCCTGCGCGTTGTCGATGCGGAACTGCGACGAGGTGTACCCGGCGGCGAGGAAGGCTTGCTTGAAGTACGGCGCGTCGAAGTCCACCCACCGGGTCGACGACGTGGTGTCGGGCAGGACCACGCCCACCTGCAGGCTATTGGCGCCCTTGGTGCCGGCCTGGGCCAGCCCCTTGAACTGGGACATCGTCGAGGCGATGTCCACGGTGAAGGAGTTGATGTTCACCGATGGAACCGTGGTCGAGCCCGCCGCCGACGACGAGCCCGCCGAGGCAGGCGCGCTCGAGGAGCTCGACGAGCTCGACGAGGACGAACAGCCCGCGGCCGTCAGGGCCAGGGCCGCGCCCAGAGCCAGCCAGCCCATTCTAGGGAGGCGCCGGGAGTTCCGACCTCCCTCGCTTCTGTTACTTTCTCGCATTCCCCATACCCTTTCGCCCGAATGTACTCGAATAAGCCGACCGGGACACCGGTGGAGCAGCGGTGTCCCTTCGGAGGGAAGTTAGTGCATTCGACATTAGAAATCCAGGGCCGAAAGTTCTCCCGTCAGCAGAACGTCCGTCCTTGACGCGACTTCCTCCCCAGATACTCTTCCACAGGATAGAACCCCGGCCAGCAGCCTCTACCCCGACACGGCCGCTGACGGACGGCCACTCGGAGCATTACGTACCACCTCGCGTCGTAATGAAAGACCACATGATCGCATCCAGGCATGCCAGAGGTCATCGCATGCCTGGTACGAACGCAGCACGGCGTCTTAAGTGCCACCTTAGAGTTCCCGGAATTAACATGGCCTTAACATCGGCACCGACCCGTGAAGATACCGTAAACGGATAGTTCGAGCGTGACGGAATTGTAATCCGAGTGTGACCCGAAATTGCGATTCGGGTCTTTCGGGCTCATTCGGGGGCCAGGCGATAGCCGGCCCGCGGCTGGGTGAGGATGAGCGGGGCGCTGTCGTCCGCCTCGAGCTTGGCGCGCAGCCGCCGGACGTAGACGCGCAGGTACTCGGTCTCGGTCTCGTAGCCGTGGCCCCAGACCCGGCGCAGCAGGTGGGCGTGGGTGAGCAGCTTGCCGCGGTTGACGGCGAGCTCGCGCAGCAGGGCGAACTCGGTCGGGGTCAGGTGCACCGGCTGCCCGTTGCGCCGGACCTGCTGCAGGGCGAGGTCGATGACGATATCGCCGACCACGATGACCGGGGGCGCCTGCTGCTCGGTGGGCGCGGCGGGCCGGGTCCGGCGCAGCGTCGCGGTGATCCGGGCCAGCAGTTCCTCGATGCTGAACGGCTTGGTCAGGTAGTCGTCCGCGCCCATGTGCAGGGCGGTCACCTTGTCCCGCTCGCCGCCGCGGGCCGAGACCACGATGATCGCGACCGGGGAGCGCTCGCGGATCTGGCGGCACAGCTCGAAGCCGTCGGCCTCGGGCAGCATCAGGTCGAGGAGCACGATGTCCGGGTCTTCGGTCTCCAGCAACTGCAGGGCGCGCATGCCGTCCACGGACACGATGGTGTCGAACCCGCGCACGGCGAGGTTGGACCGGATCAGGTCGACGATGTTGGGATCGTCCTCCACCACCAGGGCACAGGTCTTGCGCGTGTCCTCAGTCATCGTCACCGTCGCGGTCCCTCCGGTTCGCGGCCAGCCGCCCCGCGTCGACCTCGGCCTCGATGGGCAGGTAGACCCGGAAGCAGGTGCCCTTGGGCAGCGGGGTCAGCTCGATCCGGCCGCCGTGGGCCTGCACGATCCCCTTGGCGATGGACAGGCCGAGGCCCGTGCCGGCGCTCTTGCGGTGGCCGTCGCCGTTGCTGCTGCCGTTGCCCGGGAGGGCGCGGGCGGGTTCGAACGGGGCGGCCGCCAGTTCGGGCGGCATGCCGACGCCGTCGTCCCGCACGCTGATCACCACCTCGGACGTCCCGTAGCCGGCGGTCACGTGCACCGGGGTGCCCGGCGGGTTGTGGCGCGACGCGTTGTTCAGCAGGTTCACGAAGACCTGCTCCAGCCGGTCGTGGTCGGCCCACACCACGGGCAGGCCCGCGTCGCAGGCCAGCTCGACCGACGCGGCGCTGGCCGGCGGCAGGCAGGCGATCGCGGCCTCGATCACCAGCCGGATGTCGCACCAGTCCCACTGCAGGCGGATGGTGCCCGACTCGATCGCGGAGAAGTCGAGCAGGTCATCGACCAGGCGGCCGAGGCGGGCCGACTCGGCCGCGATCCGGTCCAGGAAACGCTGCTGGGACTCGCGATCCCAGGTCACGTCGGGCTGCATCAGGCTGGACGCGTAGCCCCTGATGGCGGTCAGCGGGGTGCGCAGCTCATGGCTCATCCGGGACAGGAACCCGCGCTGCAGCTCCCGGGACCTGCGCAGGGCGGCCGCCTCCTGGTGGGCGTGCAGGACCTCCTCCCGTTCCAGGGCCAGCCGCAGGGAGTGCGCCGCGTCCTCCAGCAGCGCCGTCTCCTCCTTGGTCGGCGGTACCCGCCGCCAGCTGGCCAGCAGCATGGTGGGGCCGCCGGCGGCCAGGAAGGCCACCGCCCGCACGCGATGCCGGCGGCTGCTGGCCAGCTGCCGGGCCACCCCGTCGGGGAGCGTCGTGCCCAGCGCGCTCTCGGCGATGTCGCGCATGGACGGGGTGGCCGACGACGCGTCGGTGCCCGTCGGGCCGGTGAAGGCGCGCCAGCGCGCGGGCTGGCCGGCCGGCTGGGTGATCAGCGCGACCTCGTGGGCCTGCAGGCCACGGCGCAGCGACTGGACCGCGATGGACAGCCCCTCGGTGACCGGGACCGGGCCGGCCAGCGTCTCCAGCATCTCGCGGATCGTTTCCAGCACCCGGTTCCTGGTGGTCACCTGGTCCAGCAGGCGGTCCCGCTCGATGGCGCTGGCGGCGTATCCCGCGTAGACGGTGACCAGGGCGAGCTCGTCGCGGGCCGGCGCGCCGTGCGCGTCCCGGAACACGGTGATCACGCCGGACAGCCCGCTGGGCCCGAGCACCGGGACCGACCACGAGCTGGCCACACTGGCCGTCCTGGCCAGGTCACGGAAGCTGCCCCAGGCCGCACCCGGCCGGACGCTGTCGGCGATGACGGGTCGTTCGTCCGCCGCGGCCATGCCCACCGGGCCGCCCGCGGGCCCGAACGGCAGCCGGTTCCACGGGTCGAGCTGCCCGGTCTGGAAGCCCAGCGATGCGGCACAGTGCAGGATCTTGTCGCTGACCAGGTGAATGCACAGCCGCTCGCTGCCGAGCGCCGCGCCCAGCGCGGACAAGATCAGCGGCAGGCTGGACGCCGGGTCGGCCGAGACCAGCCGGTCGGTGAGCCCGTGCAGGCGGGTCAGCTGCTCGCGGGCGGAGGCGCCGGTCTGCTGGCCGGAGATCAGCGCCACCACGTCATCGGGATGGGCGTCGGCGGTCCGCAGGTCACCCGCGATCCGGCCCTGCCGCAGCACCACGATCCGATCGGCTAGCCGGAACATCTGATCGATATCGTGGCAGGCCAGCAGGATCGTGGTGCCCTGCTCGCGCAGGCCCGCGATCAGCTCTTCGACCTGGGCTTCTTCCTTCACGCCGAGCGCGGCCGTGGGCTCGTCCAGGGCCAGCAGCCGCGGCCTGCGCCCCATGGCCTGCGCCATCGCCACCAGCTGGCGCTGCCCGCCGGACAGCGAGCGGACGTTGCGCCTCGTATCGCTGATCCGGATATGCAGCGAGGCCAGCAGCGACGCGACCTCTTTGTGGAAGCGGGTCTCCGACATCAGCAGCCGGGGCCGCTCCCGGCCGAGCATGATGTTGGCCGCGATGTTCAGGTTGTCGCACAAGGCCAGGTCCTGCCAGACCACCGCTATCCCCTGCTTGACCGCCGCGGCCTGGTCGGCCGGCACGCGCCGGCCCGCGAAGAAGACCTCACCACTGGCCGGGACCACGTCCCCGGCGATGCAGCGGACCAGCGTGGTCTTGCCCGCCCCGTTCTCGCCGGCCAGCGCGACGAGCTCACCGGTCCGCACGGTCAGGTTGACGTTGTCCAGGGCGCGGAGCTGACCGTAGCTGACGCTCAGCCCCGAGACGGTCAGCAGCGGCCCGGCATCGCCGCGGCCCGCGTCGGGGCGCGTTCCCGCCTCGGCGCGCAGTCCCGGCTCGGCGCGCGGGGGCGCGTCGGCCCGGCCAGCTATTATCACGAAACCCATTCTGGCAGCAATCCGCGGCGGCAGATCGATGTGGCGTTAGACAACTTTGAACTGTACCGGGGCACGCACCACGGCCCGTTCCGCCGAAAATTAGGGGATCCCCAGCAGGCGCAGGACGGCGGTGGTGGCCGCGGCGGCCAGCACCACGACCAGGAACGGCGCCTTGCGCCAGGCCAGGAGCCCGCCGACGCATACCCCGGCCGGGCGGGCCAGGCCGGCCAGGTGATGCCCCTCGGTCAGCCCCGTGGTGACGACCAGCGCGGCGAGCAGGATGACCGCGGCGGTCTCGAGCAGGCGTTCGGCCCAGGGCGGGAAGGAGATCCGCTGGCGCAGCACCGGGCCGGCGAGCCGGAACGCGAACGTGCCGGCCGACAGCGCGATCAGGCCCGCCGCGAACAGCGCGGGATCCTTCACGTTGGTTTCCCTTTGGTGCTGACCAGGGCGGCGAGGGCGAGCAGTTCGGGCAGTCCGGGGGGCAGGAACGGGGTGGTGGCCAGCGCGATGACGGCGCCGACGACGGCGGCCCGGCGGAGCGGACGGTCGCGCAGCGCGGGCACGATCAGGGCCAGGATCACGGCCGGGAACATGGCGTCGAGCCCGAACGCGCCGGTGTCGGTGATCACGCTGCCGACCAGCGCGCCGAGGACGGCGCCGGCCGGCCAGCACAGCAGCACGCCCAGGCCGCAGGCCCAGTAGGCGGCGCGCTTGCGGGGCAGGTCCTCCTGGGCCAGGGCGAAGACCACGCTCTCGTCGTTCATCACGTGGCTGCCGAGCAGGCGGCGGATGAGGCCGGGCCCGGTGACGCCGTCGGGCAGGGCCAGGCCGTAGGGCAGGTGGCGGGCGTTGACCAGCAGGCCGGCCGCGGCGGCGGCCAGCGGGTTGCCGCCCGCGGCGACGATCCCGATGAACAGGAACTCCGACGCGCCGGCCAGCACCAGCACGCTCTGCGCGGCGGGCACCCACAGCGGGAACCCGGACGCGACGGCGATGGCTCCGTAGGACAGGCCGATGAACCAGACGGCGAGGCAGGCCAGGGCGATGTCCCGCAGGGTCCCGCCCGATAGAGTTCTATATATCGAACTCACGGAGTTTATTATGAACACCGATCCTGGCGTTCGTCAAAACGAACGCATGGACGATATGCCGAACTACGCCTCCGGCGACGCTCGCGGGGCGCCGCTGGAGCTGATCGCGGCGTCGCTGCGGAGGGAACGGCGGCGGACCGGGCTCTCGCTGACCGAGGTGGCCCGGCGCGCGGGGATCGCCAAGTCCACGCTGTCCCAGCTGGAGTCGGGCACCGGCAACCCGAGCCTGGAGACGCTCTGGGCCATCTGCGTGGCGCTGGACGCGCCGTTCTCCCGGCTGCTGGACCCGCCGCGGCCGCAGGTCCTGGTGATCCGGGCCGACGAGGGGCCCACGGTGTCCGCGGCGCACGCCAGCTACCAGGCCACGCTGCTGGCCGCGTGCCCGCCGGGCGCGCGCCGGGACGTGTACCGCATCGACGCCGAGCCCGGCCATCCGCGCTCGTCGGACCCGCACATGCCCGGGGTCATCGAGCACGTGGTGCTCGGCTCGGGCCGGGCGCTGGTCGGCGTGGCCGTCGAGCCGGTCGAGCTCGGGCCGGGCGACTACATCTGCTACCCGGCCGACGTGCCGCACGTGTTCGAGGCGCTGTCACCGGGGACGTTCGCCGTGCTGGTGTCCGAGCACACCTGAGCCTGCTTAGCCTCCTTACCTTCCTTAGCCTCCCTAGCTTCGGACGAACGCGTCCCCGGTGGTGTCGCCGGCCACGCAGAACGTGGCGGACGGGCAGGACACCGACATGAGGAAGATGAGGACCGGCCCGTGGAGGGAGTGCGCGGCCTTGGTGTCGACGGTGCGGGGCGCGGTCCAGGTGCTGCCGTCGAAGGTGACCACGTTCCCGCCTTGTCCGTCGACGGCGGCGCAGAAGTTGCTGACCGGGCACGACACCACCGGCCAGGAGATACCGCCCTCCCCCATGGTGAGACCGTCCGGGGTGGCGCTGGCGGGCGCGCTCCAGGTCCGGCCGTTGAACGTGAGCGCGTTCCCCTTGCGGTCAAGGGCCACGCAGAAGCTGGCACTTGCGCACGACACGGCCTGGAGGTAGCTGCCCGGGTCGATGGCGGACGGTTTACTCCAGGAGCCGCCGTTGAAGGTGACCACGTTCGGGCCGTAGTCGACGGCGGCGCAGAACCTGGCGCTCGGGCACGACACCGTGCTCAGCTGGCCGGCGGGATCGACGGCCGTGGCGGGGCTCCAGGCGGTCCCGTTGAACGTGAACGCGTCGGAGCCGTTATCAACGGCGGCACAGAAGCTCGGTGACGAGCACGATACCGAGGCCATGCCCACCTGGGTGCCCGGGACCGTACCGCCAGAACTCCACCTGCTGTTTTTGTAGACCAGGGTGGCTGCGTCCCGGGCGTCGACGGCCATGCAGAAGCGGACGGTCGGGCAGGACACGGAATCGGGCTCGCCGAGCGTGGCGGCAGAAGGCAGCCTGGTGGGCTGGCTCCACGTGGTGCCGTCGTACCTGGCCGCGTAGCCCGATTGGAGCACCGCCATGCAGAAGCTCGCGGACGGGCAGGACACTGAGGTCGGGTTTTCGCTGGCCTGGCTGTGGTCCAGGTGCGTCGGTGCGCCCCAGGCCGGCGCACCGCCGGGCTGGACGGTGGCGGGCGGGGTGGCTGCGGCGGAGCTGGCTGCCGGCCGGGGTGGTGCCGACGAGCCGCTGCACCCGGTGGCCGCGGCGATCAGCAGAATGGATACGCAAGCAAATATTTTGCTTATCCGTCGTGTCTCCACGGTGACCATCTTGACCCGTGGGCCTTTACCGGGCCTCAGCGGGGATCTGGTTGATGAGGGCGGTCAGGCCGGTTTCGTCGAGCAGGTCGGCGGGGCGGACGGTGACGTCGGCGGGGACGTAGTGGAAGGCGGCCCGGACCTGGGCCACGGGCACCCCGGCGAGCGTCGCCCAGGCCAGGCGGTAGGCGGCGAGCTGGACGGAAACGGCGTGGCTCTCATCCGGCGTGGCGGGCGGGCGGCCGGTCTTCCAGTCGACCACGTCGTAGCCGCCCTCGGGATCGTCGGCGAACACCGCGTCGATCCGGCCGCGGATCAGCCGGTCGCCGATCAGCGTCTCGAACGGCACCTCGACGGCCCGCGGCCACCGTTCGGCCCACTGGCTGCGCTCGAACCGGGCGCGGAGCTGGCTGAGGTCGGCGCTGCCTGTGCCTGTGCCTGTGCCGTCGCCTTCGCCGGTGCCGGTGCCTTCGCTGGCGTCGGCCGGGCCGAACAGGTCGAGGTCGTCGATGAGGCGCTGCTGGCCGTAGCGCTGCTCCAGCCACTCGTGGAAGGCCGTGCCCCGGCGGGCCTGCCGGGCGGGCGGTCTGGGCATCGGCCGGCGCACCTGGCGGGCCAGCTCGGCCGGGTCGCGGGCCAGCGAGACCAGCGCCGAGACCGACAGCCGCGCGGGCAGCTGGACCGGGATCGCGCCGTCACCGCGACGCTGCGCCCGCTCGGCCAGCAGCAGCTGGGCGTCCCGGCGCCACGCCTGGACCAGGGCCAGGTCCTCGGGGTTCAGCGCGTCGTCGGCCGCTTCCCCGGGGCCCGCCGCGACCGCTGTGGCCGCTGTGGCCGCTGTGGCCGCTTCGACGAGGGCCGCGGCCTCGCGGACCGCCTCGTAGTGCCGTCCGGCCGGGGTGGCCGGCCAGTCGGCCTCGTCCACGGTGGCCAGCAGCGGGTTCTCCGCGTCCGGGGCGGGCTCGGGCGCCCACTCGGCTACGGTGGCGACCCCGGAGGAGCGGACCTCTTCCAGGAACGGGGAGGGGCCCAGGCGGCAGGTGCCGCCCTCACCCCACCAGTAACCAGAACACCCCAGCCAGAACGCGGCCCGGGTGGCGGCCACGTACATCAGGCGGCGCTCCTCGGCCAGGTCCCGGGCCGCGCAGGCGCCGGTGAAGTCCTCAAGCGCGGCCGCGTCGAGCCCGCGCAGCACGGGCAGGTCGCCCGCGTCGCCGCGCAGGCTGAAC
>Ga0209168_10000635_pt1 | contig 31950 bp, 38 predicted proteins | sample Coa_R1_FD_187156 | JGI IMG/M metagenome (GOLD analysis project Ga0209168, IMG submission 187156) | Surface soil microbial communities from Centralia Pennsylvania, which are recovering from an underground coalmine fire - Coalmine... | ecosystem: Environmental > Terrestrial > Soil > Unclassified ...
CCGATGACGTGCTTCACCAACGTCGCCAGTTGCGAGCGCATTGTTTATGCGATCTTCCAGGCTACGAACAGACGCCAGGCGAGACGCTCTCCCTCACGGGAATTTACACAAAAGACTTGACACTACCGAATCACCGGGTCGATTGGCTATCGGGGCCGTTCTGCGGTATACTTATGCTACTTCACCTTCCTATCGACGGCGGCCCTGCCCCTCGGCTTTTCCGCCCGTGGCCGGTTCCCAGAGGATGAAGATGGGACCACAGGCCACACTTCGTGGGTGCCGAGCATGTTCGTTCGCATCGATTCCGCGGTCGTGACAGACGACGTCGCATTGGTCAGGGCGCCGGGCGATAGTGCTTGGGTCAACGCCGTCCCTGGACTCGTATGACACTCCGCGTGCGGGAATTGGCCCCGGAGAAACGCGCTGAGATCATGGCCATTCGAGCGGCCGCGCGTCGCGGCTTGGCCCCAACGGCGATCGCCGAATTCTACGAACTTCCCCTGGTGGACGTCACCCGCGCACTGGCACCGGCGACCCACGGGCGGGTCACCGATCCGGTGAGCCTTCTCAATACCCAGGTGGCGGCCCCCGGGCACACCCACGCGGATGTGCAGCTCTACTGGGTGGGTTTCCTCACGGCCGCAGGGTGGATTTCCGGACAGGGTTCGTCCATGGCGCTCGTTGTTACGTTGGGCGATCGTGCCGAAAGCCACGTGGCGAGGCTCATGGACGATATGGCCGAATCCCGCCTGCGCCCAGAGTACTGCGAAAGCAGCCTCCTAGGCTGGCAAGTGTACGTTCGGGAGCCGATGCTGTGTAAGGCGCTGCTCCCGTGGGGCGTTCCGTCGATTACCTATGGCGACGACCCGGCATTGTTGAACGACCTCCCGAACCAGTTCGCTGTGCCGTTTCTCTGCGGCTATCTTGACGGCAACTGGCCTGGGACCGCGTTTTCGCGCAGGGGGCGCCTGGTACTCAACGGAACCGTTGGAGTATTGTCCGCTGTGAGTCGCACGCTTCGAACGTGTTGGGGGATTTCGGAAGGCCGTATCACCGCGAGCGCAACTCGCGCGCGCCTTGACTATCCGAGTCTTCAGATCGATCAGCAAGTACGGGATCGGGCGCAGACGTACACGCTGCGGAAACGGTACCCTTTGGTTTCATAAACGTGCCGTGCTGTCGCTGCGACGGGGCGTTCAGGTTGATCTTCTCCGGGACGCCGGATCGAGACGGGTAAAGATCCAAGTCCTATGTCCCGCTCAGGGGTCAACGGTCGAGCATTCTCTCCTTGCTCGGACCCAAGCGTGACAGGTGAGCGGTCTCACCCGCGTTGGCCGCACCGCACGTCTCTTCATCACGGCGCTTAACAGATGGACACACGACGGCTCTCACCAACTTCGCGGAGGGAAGAGTATGCGCCAGCGTCCTATTGAGGAACTTCTTGTGAAAATCAGCCCACGGTTCGCGATGGTGAATGCCTTGGCCGCTCGGGCCGAGCAGCTGATTAGGGGAGACCTTCCTGCGGTCGAGACGAACACGCGCAATCCTGTGCTCGTTGCGATGGAAGAGCTTGCGCTGGGACGATTGCACGTGAACACTGGACGAGCGGGCGTGGCGTCGAAGAAGGGGACGGAACTGAGGGAAGCCCCAGCGACTGATGATCAAGACGCGGAAAGCGTGCACGCCGAGGATGCCCTCGTATCGAGTCGGTGACGAGCCCGACCGCGGGTGGCCTGCCTTGAAGGGCGTTACCGAGCGTACCCCGACGGCGCAGACGAGCATCGGTGTCTCACACGGGCGTGCGCAGGTCTTCTCCGAGAACGGTCAGATACTCTCGGCCACCGTCGGCAAAGCCGCCGAGGTTGTTGAGGAGTTCGAGTTTGGACACAGTCAACGCGACGCCAGCTCCGTTTCCCGGTCGCGGCGCGAGCCGGACGGCGCCCGCAGGTTCGGTGGCCCTTGCTTCGAGAGGACCCGCGTTCCCTCATTGGCCGCTGAAGCGGCCGGGAGAAGCCTTGCGTAGGCGTTAAAGTGCTGTCATGCTTACGCTGAACTGCGCGGTCCAACGGATCAAACTCCGGCACGTCGGCGTTGCTAGGCTTTGAAGGGGACTGTGCCCAGTTCGCATGAGGCTCGGTGAGGCGCTGGCAAAAGGGGGCTTACGTTGATACACACAGGCCTCGGGATTCTCGTTGCGGTCGCCGTGATCGTCGTCCTCGTGCTGCGCGCTTCGATCAAGATCGCTCGAGAGTATCAGCGGTATGTCGTATTCCGTCTGGGGCGGAGCCTAGGTCAGAAGGGTCCGGGTGTAGTGTTTCTCTTTCCCATCACCGACCGGGCGGTCCTCGTTGACTTGCGGGAGGCCTTCCTCGAGATCCCCGCACAAACATGCATCACGCGCGATAACGCCCCCATATCCATCGATTTTCTAATCTACTGGAAGGTGTTTGATGCGGCGCTGACGGTCATCCAGGTCGGCAACTTCGCGGGCGCTGCCCAAGGAATCGCCACGACAGGACTCCGGGCCGTGATCGGCAACCTCAGCCTCGACGACGTCCTCGCCAAGCGGGACCAAATCAACCAGGAGATGCGGGCGAAACTAGACGACGTGACCGAGCGGTGGGGAGTGAAGGTCACGACGGTGGAGATCCGCGAGGTCACTCCGCCCAAAGACGTCCAAGACGCGATGACCCGCCAGATGTCGGCTGAGCGAACTCGCCGCGCGCTCGTGACCGAGGCCGACGGGACCAAGCAGGCGGCCATCACAATTGCTGAAGGTGAGAAGCAGGCGGCGATCTTGCGGGCGGAGGGCGAACGGCAGGCGGCGATTCTCCGAGCCGAGGGGTTCTCGTTGGCGCTCGACAAAATCTTCACGGTCGCTCACACCGTAGATGCCAACACGATGGGACTGCAATACCTCGACACCCTCAGGTCGCTCGGAGCCAGTCCGGCGGCTAAATTCATCTTTCCAATGGAATTCACCCGATTGTTGGAACCGATGTTCGGCCACAAGCCAGACGCGCCCTAATACCCGAGGCGACACGCGCGCTGTGCGTGAGCTGCCTGGGGATCTCGCGCCGACAGCACGACGCCCGACCTGTACGAGACGTCCGAGTCGCGAGCGGCAAGCCAAACACACCCCGCTGATGCCGGGTGTCCACGGGAAAGACGCGGCTCGGGATGGGGTGTTTGCCACGCACGGAAATTAAACGCGAGGCGTAAGTCCGCACGTCAGGTCGTCTTCCTGCTTTTCCCCGTGCGCGCGCGCGCGAACACCCGTCCCGCCAGCGTCGTCGACACGGCGCCGGCTCAGCGGAACCACTCAAGCACGTCTCTCGCCCGGTCCGACCTCACGACCATGACGACGCGGCCGCCGGCGAGGAAATAATCATCGCCCGCGGCACAAACACGGACTCACCTCGGCGAACGGCCGTCACGAGGACCCCCGCCCCGAGGCGCGCGTCGCGCAACCGCCGCCCGGCTACCCCTGACCCGAGTGCGACATCCGGATTGACCACCACGGCCCCGGCCACCAACGCCGAGGGGGCGCCTCGTTGGCCGACAGCTCGCGTGGCGATCCTGCGGCGTGGCGCTCTGTGGCCCGGCCGGACGCCCCCGCCAACGCGGCAGTGAGCCTATCGAGGTCCGCGGCCTCGCGCGCGGGCAGCAAAGACCGCGAGCCGATCGCCGCGCCGGAGCTCGGTTTGGCCGTCCGGCAAGAAGCTCGCGTCAGAGCGCACACCGATGCGACTCGCGGTCACGTCAAAGCACCTGCCGGCTTGGCGGGACCGGGGGTTGCAAAGTCTACTGTAGGCACGCGGCTTGCGCGTGGGGCGAAAGCAATATCGTCTATCGCTGGTAGCTTTAGGGCGCAAAAGGGCCACGGGCGGAGTCCAACCGAAACGGGGTGCGCGCGGCTCGTACCGGCACGCGCCTTTGCAGCGGAGCTCGGGTCTCCAGCAGGAGATTTGTATGACCCTAGACTTGACCTCCGACATTAATCGCAGCTACGCTCGGGCGATGAACTATCGCACCATCGATCTGTTCATGATCAAGATTCTGTGGTGGCACTTCGGATTCACAGTCCTGATGGCGTTCACCAACTCGTATCTCAGGCTCAGCGCTTGGCTGCCCTCACCGTTCTCCTGGCGCATCCTCAGTTCCACTGAAGCCTTGACGGCGTCAATGATCGGGTTTCTCGCAGCCGCGGTTCCCACGGTCGTCTGGGATAGGCTTCGCAACCACTATGCGTGGCGGCTCATCATGAACGCTGCTCTCACCGTATATTCGTACTTGTTTGTGTTCATGAGCGGAGGATCCATCGAGATGCACTTCCATTTCTTCATGGTAATGGCGTTGGTCACGGTCTATTCCGATTGGCGGTTGGGATGGTTCGTGCTTGTGCTGACGGCTCTCCATCATGGGATTCTGAACTACGTGGCACCCAACTGGGTGTACGTGTACGGCCGTAATGACGTCGCGGTGCTCGCCCACGGCCTCCCAGTTCTTGCTACCGCGATATTCACAACACTCCTCTGTAACAGCCACCGGCGGTCTGTTGCCACGTCCGAAGAGGCGCGTCGAGCGTTGCAGCAGGAAATGGAAGAACGCGTGCGTGCCCAGGAGGCGGCAACGACCGATGCGTTGACCGGCCTGGCAAACCGGCGGGGGCTGCTGGATCGGCTGCACAGCGAACTCCAGCGTTCGGCTCGGTCGAACAGCCCCCTTTGCGTAGTGAGCATAGATCTCGACGGATTCAAGGCCATTAACGACGCCTATGGCCACGCGATTGGGGATCAAGTGTTGTCGAGTGTCGGCGACATTCTGCGCGGCTATCTTCGGCAGACGGACGTGGCCGCGCGCTACGGTGGCGATGAGTTCGTGTTGTTGCTCTGCAACACCACGCCCGTCAAGGCGACGGTCATGCTGAGTCGCCTCGCGACGTTCGACCTGGCTCCAACGGACGTCGATCATGGCGGGCATCTCGACGTTCAGTTCAGCTGGGGAATCGCATCGTGGCCAGAGGACGGCGATATTGCAGACCAGCTGCTTCAAACGGCTGACCACCGACTGTATGAGATGAAGCGGCGACCACGCTCGTCGGCGAAGACCATATCGTAGGGTCGAATCTCCAACGCAGGCAACGAACACTGCCGGACCTTGCGCCGGCACTTGGCTGGAAAGAGCGACGCGCCATGCCGCAGCCCTTCGATCCCCCGCTTAGCGCGACTTATCGTTGAATGGTGTGTCGAAGCGTGCACGTTTTGAGGGGTCTCTTGGCCTCCTGCGTGAACGTGGGTTGTCGCGCGACGCGCTCAGGTCCTGTCGCCTGCGGCCCGAGCCATGGCGATCTCGATGAACTCGGGCAGCCGTACCGCCAAAACCGCTGCCGTAAACACCGGTCCAGATACTCCCCGCCTCCTGCCACGGCATACCGATTCCAGGTGCGGGCGCTGGCCGCTTCCACAACGTACGGGATCTACTCACCGGGGCTGGTGTGCTTGCGTCATCATGGGCGTCCTGGACCCTCCTCGAACGCTACGGCCGGGTCACCCGCGCGGCCCGGCCGGGCGCGTGGGTGAACGCAGCGCCGATGACCGCGCCCAGTCTGGCCTTTGACGTGGGGCTTGCCCAACCGTTGCGCACGGGAAGACCACCGCAACGAATACAGCGCAGCCACGAATACCGCAAAGATTTAGGAAGAAACGCCTGAGATGCCGTTGCGGGGCCTCCATGCCGATATCGACGAGGCGCGGACGGCGCTCCAGGGCCTGCTCGGGGACACTAGTGAGCCGATTGATGCCCTCCCGGGATAAGGCGTTCAAGGGTTCTCCGACTAGCCCGGCTGGCGGGTCGCCAGCATGCACAGTGAACAATGTGCGCAGCTGGCTGGGCGCGCCGTCCAAGAACTAATGCGGTCCGCTCCGTCACCTCGTCCGGGGCCTCGCTCTGACGCGAATTGGCGGTACTCCCAGCTCGCGGAGCCCGTCGCTAAACGTTACGCAATCTCGTTGCTTCACGTCCGCCAATCGAACCAATTGCTCATCAGCTCTCGCAGTTAGCTCAGCAAATAACTCGCGGGCCTGGCGTGTGGGTGCAACATCAGCCATGTTCCCGAGATCGGCCACTGTTGCGAGTTCGTTGTTCAATCGGACCGGATAGTGAAACGTGTCCTCATAGGCCTGAGCGCGCCACTGAATCAATTCATTCTCGATGCCGTCCAATTGGGCGCTGAGCTCCTTGGCAGCACCCGCCAGCGCCCCGCCGCCGGTTAGACCTTCTGTCCGCGACACCCACTGTTGTACCTGATCGCGGATGTCGCGAACATCAAGGACGGCTTCATGGACTTCCGTAATCTTGTCGCGGACCGCGAGCAGAAAGTCAAACTGCGCTTTAAGGTCTGCATCCGTCGTCACGGTCCGAGGATCCTTCCGGATCTCAAACGACTGCGTGAGCGTGCTTTTTCCAACGGTGAGTCGCACGCGGTAGGAACCAGGAAGCACACGCGGTCCACCGAGGAATCCAAACCAGAGAGCAGCTCCTGGCACTTCTGCCGCGCCGGTTAGCCGCATGTTCCAGACGAATCGATTCGCCCCTTTCTCCGCCGGCACAACGAGAGGCTGCTCTGACTCGGTAAGCGAGTAGCTCCTTCCGGAGTGCTGCTCCTGAGCGATCACGTTGCTGGAATACTCTCGCAACACATGTCCCTGAGCATCGAGAAATGCGAGTTTCACTTCCCCCGTCGGCCGCTCGCGGAAACAGTAATGAACTAGCACACCGTTAGGCGGATTCTCTCCGGCGTCCAACAATATCGCGGCACCAGTGCTAGTCGCCTGTGCCGTGAGCCCCAGTCCTCCAGCCCGCGCATATACACGGGACCCGCCCTTGCGGAACGACAGCGAGCGCACGTTGGAACGAACCGTAGGCCGCGGGGTAAACAAATGCGCCTCAGCCCGCCGTATCTCGTCGGAGAGTTGGCGCAGAGGTGACACGTCATCTAATACCCAGAAGGACCGACCGTGTGTTGCAAGCACCAATTCGTGGTCCTTGACTACCAGATCGTGGATGGACACCACTGGGAGACCGTTCCCAATTGGTTCCCAGTGTCCACCGTTATCCAAGCTAAAAAATACGCCAGCCTCGGTACCAGCATAGAGCAGTCCTTTACGGACAGGGTCCTCCCGAATCACTCGGGTGAGACGATTCTCCGGAATGCCCTCGACTATGCGCGTCCATGTCTTGCCGTAGTCGGTCGTCCTGAACAGATACGGTCGCAAATCCCCAAGCTTGTAGCGGGTTGCCGCTACGTACGCCACCGCAGGGTCGTGTGGCGATGCTTCGATAATGCTGACCAGCGCCCACTCGGGGAGCTCATCAGGGGTCACCTTGTTCCATGTCTTTCCGTTGTCTTTCGACACGTGGACCAAGCCATCATCGGATCCGGCCCAGAGCACTCCCGGGGTTTTGGGAGATTCGCAGAACGCGAAGATCGTGCAATAGTACTCGGTGCCCACATTATCCCGTGTAACCGGCCCCCCCGACGGCCCGAGCTTGCTGCGATCATTGCGCGTCAGGTCGGGACTGATAATGTCCCAGCTCGCGCCTTCGTTAGTCGTGCGAAAGACAAGATTTCCTGTCGCATACAGGACGTTAGGGTCATGGGGAGAGATAACAATTGGAAACGTCCACTGAAATCGGTACTTCAGGCGTTCAGCGCCCCAGCCCGCTAGATTCTGAGGCCATATCGTGATGTCTCGTACTTCGCTTGCCCGATGATCGTATCGAGTGAGCATGCCCTGGAAAATGCCGCCGTAAATGATGTTCGGATCGTCGGGCCGTACGGCGATGTAGCCGGATTCACTGCCGCCGACATCATGATAAGTGTTTGGCAGAATAGCGCCAAGGTGAGATGCGCTTGGAATCGAAATGGTCGAGTTATCCTGTTGGGCGCCGTAGATTCGATATGGGAATCGATTATCTGTCGTCACATGATACATTTCGGCCGTGGGCTGATTGTACAACGTCGACCATGACTCGCCGCCATTGAGAGAGGCGCTCGCGCCACCGTCGCTACCATTTATCATCCGCTGTGGATCTCGTGGATCGATCCAGAGATCATGGTGATCGGGGTGTGGGAGCGACTTCTTCGAAAAGGTCCGTCCACCGTCGACGGACTTCCAGAGATCAAGGTTCGCAATGTACGCCGTTTCGGCATCGGTTGGATCAGCGAAAATGTGACTGTAGTAAAAGGGCCGCTGTCGTGGCTCTCGCTCGCTGTTGAGACGCTCCCAGGTCGCGCCCGCATCATCAGAGCGAAAGATCCCCCCTTCTTCCGCCTCAACGATTGCCCACACTCGATCGGGACGCGCAGGAGAGACCGCGACCCCGATGCGACCCTTTATCCCGCCGGGGAAGCCAGGATTGTCCGTTAGTTCAGTCCACGTATCACCACCGTCCGTCGTCTTGAACAAACCGCTCCCTGGTCCGCCGCTTGCAAGCGCCCAAGGGGTGCGGTAGCTTTCCCAGATCGCAGCGTAGAGGATGCGCGGATTCGTTGGATCCATGCTCAGGTCACACGCACCCGCACGGTCGCTTCGGAACAGGGCGCGCTGCCATGTCTTTCCCCCGTTCGTGGACCGGAACACGCCACGATCCGGGTTGGGATCATACACGTGACCCAGAGCCGCAACATAAACGAGATCGGGATTTCGCGGGTGGACCCGAATCCGAGCGATGTGCCGGGTATCGGCAAGACCTACAGCCTGCCAGGTTCGCCCCCGATCGCTCGACCGATAGACTCCATCGCCGTCGGCCACGTTACCACGAATGCACGACTCGCCCATTCCCGCATAGATCACGTTCGGATCGGCATCTGAGACAACGAGTGCCCCAACTGACGCCGTCCGAAAGTACCCGTCTGAAATGTTCCGCCATGTCCACCCCGCGTCGTCCGTAGTCCAGACGCCGCCCCCGGTTGATCCGAAGTAGAATACTTGGCGACGTTCGGGGTCGCCAGCAACGGCAACGACACGGCCGCCGCGGAACGGGCCCACCAACCGCCACCGGAGTGAGTTGAGAATGCTGTCCGCACTCTTCCTGACATCGTTTTTCACTACCATGCCTCCTCTCTGGCACCATTAGGCTTTGGTCAGGGTTTCGATCTCTTGTTGCGATATGTTCACGCACGCCCATCCTGTCCCCGCGTGAGGCCCTCGGGCAGACGCCAGGACGCGCAGATTGCACGGTCGCCCCAAACGAGGAACATCGTGCTACCGAAGCCGGGGGTCGAGATAGTCACGAAGCCAGTCCCCGACCAGATTCACTCCTAGAACCGTTGTCAGGATCGCTAGCCCCGGGAAGGTCGTCAACCACCAGGCATCCGTCACGTATTCGCGAGCGTCGGCAAGCATGGACCCCCAAGTAGGTGTTCCTGCTCCGACACCTAGTCCAAGAAAACTTAGGCCGGCCTCCGATAGGATTGTGCTCGCCACGGAGAACGTTGCTACTACAATGGCGGTGCTGATGACATTGGGTAGCGCATGAACGAGCAAGATCCGACCTACCGACGCTCCCATCGCACGTGCGGACTGCACGTATTCACGCTCTCTCACAGACAACACTTCCGCACGGACCACACGCGCATAGGTGACCCAACTCGTTACCCCCAGCACGCCGATGATGTTGCCGAGACCGGGACCGAGCACGGCCATCACCGCTAGCGCCAACAAGATGAAGGGGAACGCAAGTTGCATGTCACCAAAGCGCATGATCACGCGATCGGTCCAGCTCCCGTGGTAGCCACTGACAAGCCCAATCGCAGTTCCAAGGCTACCCCCAATGGCCACTGCAGTAAGGCCGACGAATAACGAGATCCGTGCGCCAACCAGTAACCGGCTCAAGACGTCGCGTCCCAGCGCATCCGTCCCCAGCCAGTGCCGCATTCCATCTTGCACGGTCAACGGTGCCAACAACCGATCCTGTACGTGGACAAGAGTGGGCGACGCGGGCGCAAGCCATGGCGCCATGATCGCGGCGCAGACGACAACCGACAATAGAAAGGCGCCCACAATAGCGCCCGGGGAGCGGCAGAGATTGCGAATCGCAGGAGTCGACACAGGATCACTCGTACCGCACGCGAGGATCAAGATAGCCGTAGGCGACGTCCACGCAAAGGTTCAAAAGCACAAACACGGTGGCGATGACGATGACTGCGGTCTCGACGATCGGAAAATCCTTTTCATAGATCGCGTTGACAACCAGCCGCCCGACACCGGGCCACGCAAACACGGTCTCGGTGATGATTGCGCCTCCGAGCAGAACGCCGAAATCAAGTCCAACCAAGGTTACGATCGGCAAGAGAGCGTTGCGCAATGCGTGGCGATACACTACTATTCTGTTTGGCATTCCCTTCGCTCGTGCAGTTCTGATGAAATCATTCCCAAGGGCGTCAAGCATTGATGCTCGAACGACTCGCGCTGTGCGCCCCATAGAGTACATTGCAAGCGTGAAACCTGGGAGTACCAAATGAGTCAACCCGCCACGACCAGAAACGGGAAGCCACCGGAGTTCTACGCCGAAGACAAGGATGAGGATGAGGCCCAACCAAAACCCAGGCGTGGACTGCCCAAGCAAGCCTCCAACCATGCTGCTGGTGTCAATCAATGTCCCACGGTGCGTTGCCGCCTGTACGCCTAGTGGAAGTGACACGACGAGCGAGAGCACCATCGCAGTGACCGCCAATTCCAGTGTGGCAGGCATCCGCTCCAAGACCAGTGGCAAAGCTGGGATCTGACTACGCAATGACACCCCAAAGTCGCCGTGTGCTGCATGACCTAGGAAATCTCCGTATTGCACGTACCAAGGGCGATCGAAGCCCATTTGATGCCGAAATTCTGCGATTTGGTCGCGCGTATAGTTCTCAGGAATCATGAGATACGTCGGGTCCCCAGAGAGAAACAGGATCGCGAATGCGATGAAACTCACGCCAACAAGAACCATCAGCGAATCGAGCAGGCGACGCGCGACAAATGACGCCACGCGCTAGCCCGCGGACACCGGTGCTCCGAGCCCAAACAACAATTGGCCTTGCTTCGCCGCCATGCTCGTGCTGAAGAATAGTACTGTCGCGTCGACCGGAGCAATGACGTCTTCCAGATGACGTCCCCACAGATCTCGCAACTGACCGATGAGTTGCCCAGACCGAACCTGATCGCCAAGATCAACCGACGATGAAAAGAGTCCCTCCCGGCTCGCTGACACTAACGTGAACTCGACGAGGCGCAAAGGAGCTGGCGAAACACTCCCGCCGGAGATGACACCGAGGTGGGTGAGGCTGTTGCGCAACCCTCGCAAATGCACGTCGACATCTGACGGCTTTGCTTGGTCCTCTCCTCCCGCCTCTGCCACGATCGCGGGGATGCCGCGCATGCCCGCAGCCGCCTGCATGTAGCCGGGCACGGGACGTCGTAACACTTCCTTCGAGCGACGCACTGCCAGGGGAAGCCCGTAGCTGGCTGCCAGCGCACGCGACTTGGCGTCAAGAACCGGGTCATCCGTCTCTTGATAGATCGTAAACGGCATCAAGCGTTCCATAACATCCCCACCGTGCAGATCGATGAGCGCGTCACACCTGGCAAAAACTTCGTCAAACAAATATGCAGCCATCACCTCTGTCGCCGTCCCATCCCGGCGTCCCGGAAAGACGCGACTGAGGTTCTTTCCGTCTGCGGGCACCACGCCCGCAACTCGGTCCCAAAACGCCAGTTGGTTGATGATCGGGAGGACAATCACGTGCCCGGCCAGCCGCCCGGGTTCTAACTCGTTCGCAAGACGCAGAGCCGCTTCGATCCCCGCATACTCCGATCCGTGCATTCCGGCGGTCACACAAACCGTGGGACCAGCTCTGTCCCCCCGGATCGAGACATAGGGCCATGAAAAGGCTGTGAGGACAGGATGCGCAAACGCAAGGGTGCCATAAGTCTTTACCCCTGGTTGTCCGCTCGACACAACCGTCACTCGCGTCCTCCCACAAGACCCTCGCGGACTGGCACGCAATCAACAGGCATCGATTAGAGAACCCATCGAACCCGCGCGTCCTTACTTCACAGAGGCATTCTCCAGAATAATGAGTTCGTCAGCGCGCGGCGCCCAGTTGAGCCGCTTGTTGACACCGTAAAAATCCGTCTGTTTGTAAAGAAAAATGAGCGGAGCATCATCATGAGCGATCTCCTGCAACTTGTACAAGATCGGCGTCCGTTGTTTTGGATCGACTGTGTGATTGAGGAGGTCGTACTGCTTCTCAAACTCTGCGTTGTTCCAATAGGTCGGGTTATAACCGAAGTCCTTCTCAACGTACCGAATCTCATCCTGACCGTCAAAGGAAGACCCGAGTCCTAGTAAGTACATGTCCGCGGGGTTGACATCCTCGAACATCTTCTTCGAATACACTGGCCACGCCAGCGGATTCACTTTGACTTGAACACCGATGGCCTGCAAGTACGATGCGGTCGCCTCTGCGATCTCCTTGTCGCTGATGTAGCGTCCCACAGGGGTGTCCATCGTGACGCTAAACGGCTGTCCGTTCTTCATGAGAACATTATTCTGGAGCTTCCAGCCAGCCTCGGCCAGCAGTGACTTCGCCTTGTTTGGATCGTACGGGTACGGTTTCACCGCAGGATCAGCATACGCATTGACAAGAGTTGCCATTCGACGACCCCGGCCGCTCAGGATGGATTTCAAGATGGCATCCACGTCCACCGCATAGTTCATTGCCTGGCGCACGCGAGTATCGTTAAACGGTGGGCGATCCGTTCGCATTCCAATGAAAATGTCCCGCCCTCCCTCAACTGTCTTCACCGCTGCGTTGGAGCTGTTGTTGATGCGGTTTATCTGATCGGGAGGCACGTTGGTGATGATATCAGCCGCACCCGACAGCAAGTCCGCGATGCGGGTGCCGGCTTCGGGGACCGGGCGAAACACAAGCGTCTGAATCTTCGGTTTGGGTCCCCAATAGGTTGGATTAGCCGTCACAGTCACATGATCGTCGTGGATCCATTCCTTAAAGACGTACGGCCCCGTTCCGACCGGTCGGAGGGACGCCTGCGCCTCCGTCACCCCACTGTAGTACTTAGGCGCCATCATGTAAAAATAGACAAGCCACTCCAGCACAAGCGGTGACGTCTCTTTCATGACAATGTTCAGAGTATAGTCGTCTACGATGTCAATGTGGTCGTATTTGACGAATCCCTTGAGAAAACTCGGCGCCTTCAGCGCCGGATCGTACAGGCGGTTGATAGTGTACTTAACTGCCTCCGCGTTAAATGGCTCTCCATCGTGAAAGCGCACGCCTTTCCGCAACCTGAACTGCCACACAGTTGGACTGATGATTCGCCAGCTCTCTGCTAGCCTCGGTTGATAACGCATCTGGCTATCGCGAGTCACTAGGGTCTCGAACATGGTGAGCATGACGTTGTCGCTGAAGCGGGCTTGCGTGAACATCGGGTCCATGCTTTCCACATCGGTCCCCTGGTCGACAACTACTTGTGAACCTACTTGAGCGCTCGTTAACTGTACCCCCAATGTGCCAACGCACATCATCGCCGCCAACCAAACCGCAAGCGCTCGCCGCATGGTCCCCTTCCTCCTTTAGACTACTCGAGTGCGCTCGCCCGGCAGACACACCAGGCAGCAATCTTAGAGAGGTATCCTCGCTCTCGCGACAGGCATATAACCTCCACGACACCAGCGCCTTGTAGGGTCGCCTCTACTGTTCAGCCGGTATTGCGAAGCACGATACGTACAGTGCTACGCTTCACGGCGCGACGGCTCTGTAGGCTTCAATAGTTCGAGTAATCGCGCGTCGACGCGATCGGCGTTGTTCTCAAGATACTTGCGCAATTGATCCCAACGAGCGTGCTCGAGCAGGTCGGCGATTGTCGCATGGTGTTCCACAATCGCTGGCAGTGACGCGTAAGTGCGGTCCGCGTATTCTCTGACCAAGAGGTAGCATTGGAACTTCAAACCTTGCCATAACCGCTGCAAGCGCCGATGCCCCGCGAATGCGTACAGAGCATCGTTGAATGCCAAATCCGCGTGAGCAACTCCTGCGGCATCGCCACGTTCCGCGGCGGTGCGCATCGCTTGCAGAGCCTCTTTGAACCGCAGTAAGAGGGCATCAGATAGATGATCTTTTACAAGCCGCAGGGCGAGTCGTTCCGTGAACATCATGATGCTATATATCTCGTACGCATCCCGCTCCGTGAGCACGGGAACGGTCGCGCCTCGATGAGGGGCCAGCACCAAGAGCCCTTGCTCGGCAAGCTCGCGAAATGCCTCGCGGACAGGCCCGCGACTGACGCCCAAGTCACGAGACAAATTCGCCTCGATAACTCTGTCGCCGGGGCCGAGCTGGCCGGTGATGACGGCGTCGATGATTGAGTCGCGCACTCCGTCCACCAGAGAACGCCTCGACAGCTTTCGGACAGATGGGACGGCGACAGACGCGCTCATCGACAGTTCCCCCCTCGGATATTCCACTTCATATCATCATAGTGTATGATTGTCAACAATCGGCAATCTTACGACCGAGTGCCAATTGACGGTTCAGGAGCACAGAGTTCCAGGACAGGGAGGGGATGCAATGCCGATACGCAAGGTGCTGCTGTTTCTCGTGATCGCCGTAGCTGGCGCGATGCCTACGGCAACGGGCATACCCTCGCTTGCAGCCACTGGCGCTGTAACGGTGGCGCAAGGGACGGAACCAGCAAGCCTCGACGCGTTTCAGGAGATCTCCCGCTCAGGGTACAATGTTACTTTGCACATCTACGACCCTCTGTTCATGCGAAGCGAAAGTGGGAAGATCACTCCCATGTTGGCAACAGGGTACAAGATAATCAATCCCACGACGTGGGAGTTCTCGCTGCGCAAAGGTGTGCGCTTTCACAATGGCGAGCCGTTCGATGCGACAGCGGTAAAATTCACGTTCGACCGCGACTTGCTCAAAGAATCCGCGCAGAACTACTTGCTGAATGGGGTCAAGGATGTCCGCATCGTGGACCCCTACACTGTGCAAGTCACCACGGCAGACCCCATGCCGTTGCTGCTCTTTAATCTGACGCTGGTTGGCATTATGCCGCCGCGCTACTATCAGACCCAGGGCGCGAGTTACGTTGCAACCCACCCTGTGGGGACGGGCCCATATCGGTTTCAGTCTTGGGTCAAGGACGATCGTGTGACCTTGGTGGCTAACACCGCATACTGGGGCGGTACTCCCAGCATTCAGACGCTTGTGTTTCGACTTATTCCGGACCCCGCTGCGCGGGTGGCCGCCTTGAGGACCGGGGAAGCCGATATTACTACCGATTTTCCGCCGGACCTCGCGCCGAGCATCCAGGGCAATCCGCAGGTTCAAGTGGAGACTACGCAGGGCACGCGTTCCATCAACATCATGCTTGATACCGGAACCGGGCCACTGCGTGACAAACGTGTACGGCAAGCCCTGAACTACGCAGTCGACAAGGACACGATCGTCAAGAAATTGCTGGGCGGGTTCGGCACCGTTGAATCGACACTCGTGCCCGCGCCGTATCTTGGATTTAACCCGCTGCTGAAACCGTACTCCTACGATCCCGCCAAAGCAAAACAGCTGTTGTCGCAAGCAGGCTACCCTAACGGATTCCCGATTGTCTTCCAATCGCCTCGAGGTCGCTACCTTGCCGACGCGGAAGTATCGCAGGCCGTCGTAGGCTATCTCAAAGCTGTCGGCGTCAATGCCGATCTCAAGTACTTCGAATGGGGCAATTACGTCAATATGTACTTCAAGCACCAGCTCGGCCCTATTTTCTTGATCGGTTCAGCATCCGCTGCACTAGACGCAGGCGATGCACTCGAAAACGTGTCCTGTGGCGTTTGGGACTCATGGTACTGCAACCAAGCAATTCAAGCACGGTACATGAAGGCCAAGTCGACACTGGACCCTGCCGGCCGCGCCCAACAATATCGTGAGATTCAGTCATTGATCTACGACGAAGCGCCGATCATCTTCATGTATACACAGCAGGGCATTTATGGTGTGAACAAGCGGTTGAACTGGACCCCGAGAGCCGATGAGACCTTGTGGTTGGCAAAGACAACGGTAAAGTAACGGACCACGTCTAAGGAGCATCGCGGAACGTGCAGCGCTACATCGCTCGACGACTCTTGCAGGCTGTCTTTGTGCTGGTGGGGATCTCCGTCCTCGTCTTCTTGTTGACACACGTCATTGGCGATCCGGTCGCTCTGCTGCTTCCGTTCCAGGCGAGTCAGGCGCAGATTACAGCAATGCGGCACGCGTTCGGTTTGGACCGACCACTATGGTTCCAATACACGATGTTCGTCCGCGGCGCGCTTCATGGAGACCTTGGACTCTCGGTGCGGCAAGACGTACCCGCACTCGCCCTCGTGCTCGAACGCGTGCCCGCCACTGCCGAACTTGCCCTCACCGCGCTGAGCCTCGCAGTCGGGCTCGCCATCCCGCTCGGAGTTCTGGCCGCCCTACATCGACGAACCACCGTCGATCGTGGCGCCCTGCTATTCTCGATCATCGGCCAATCGATGCCCACCTTCTGGTTGGGGCTCCTCGCGATCCTCGTGTTCGGGGTGTTTCTCCGATGGCTTCCAACCGGCGGAATCGGCGGCGTGCGACACTTAGTCCTGCCCGCCACCGTGCTTGGCGTGTTTTCGTCCGCAGGGATTACGCGCCTGACACGGGCGTCGGTCCTCGATGTGGTGGCGGAAGACTACCTGCGCACCGCGAGGGCGAAGGGACTTCGTGAGACCGTCGTCATCGGCCGGCACGCGCTACGGAATGCATCTCTGCCCCTTGTAACCTGGATTGGGCTTGAACTGGGGACGCTCCTCGGGGGCGCGGCAGTCGCGGAGACCGTGTTTTCTTGGCCTGGGATGGGTCGACTCGCTGTCCAAGCGATCTTTGCCCGCGATTTCCCAGTAGTACAAGCGACCGTGCTGTTCGCGGCAACGGTCTTCGTGCTAGCGACGCTAGTGACAGATTTGCTATATGCGTGGCTAGACCCTCGGATCCGATACAGCTAATGGCGCTGCGACTCCCTGTCCGATCGCAGACGGTTCGCCCTTCGAGGAAACCCGCAAGCTCTCGATGGGCGCTGAGCGATCCTGGAGCGAGTATCGGTCTAGTCCTGCTCGGAGCCGCGTGTGCATTGGCCCTGCTCGCCTCGAAAATCGCTCCGATGGACCCAGGGAACCAAGACATTGTGAACCGCCTCGCCCCGCCACTCTCTATGAGCGCAGGGCACATCTATTGGCTCGGGACAGATCAGTTGGGCCGGGACATCCTCAGCCGCGTCATTTACGGTGCTCGCGTTTCACTCTTCGTCGGGGTCAGCGCGGTCGTGCTGTCTGCGACACTCGGAACCTTGGTTGGAATATTCAGTGGCTATTACGGTCGCGCTTGGGACGATTTGCTGATGCGCATCACGGACGTTCAACTCGCATTCCCTTCAATTCTCCTAAGTCTAGCGATTGTCGCCGTCCTGGGCGCTGGGGTTAGGAATTTGATCGCGGTACTCGCCTTTTCGGGCTGGGTAGGGTACGCGCGAGTGGCCCGAAGCCGCGTCCTCGGAATTCGTCAGCGAGACTTCGTCGAAGCGGCTCGGGCTCTGGGTGCCTCGCACCAACGGATCTTGCAGCACCACGTCCTCCCGAACATATTGCCGTCCACGCTAACGATCGCGAGCTTCTCGCTCGGCGGGATGATTACGACCGAGGCGGCCCTGACGTTTCTCGGTCTTGGCGTGCCCGCTAACCTCACGAGTTGGGGCGGGATGCTGACGGACGGTGCCCAGTACATGTCAGTCGCCTGGTGGCTTGCGACCTTCCCCGGTGCGGCGATCATGTTGACCGTCTTGGCGACAAATCTCGTCGGCGACTGGTTGCACGACGCCCTCGACCCGCGCTTTGCCACTCGTTGATGAACGACAGAGGTGATCAAGGTGCTGACAATCAGCAACTGCCGCATCATTTCAATGGAGGACCCTGTGATCGAGTGTGGGGCGATCGAGATCGAGGGAACGAAGATCGCGGCGATCCACACGCTACCTCCGAGACGACACGGAAGTAATGTCCTGGATGCTGAGGGACTGACCGCGATTCCTGGTATGGGGCAGATGCACGGGCACATTACTGCATATATGCACACCATGGACACGGCGCCCGTCAACGCGCAACCTCACACGCTCAAGGCGATCCAGGCAACTGCCTTCGCTAGGAATGCGCTACACGCCGGGATCACGATGTGGCGGGACATCGGCGGACACGCCCACATCGATCTGCAGCTCAAGAAGGCAATTAACCTTGGCCTCGTCCCGGGTCCGAGAATGCTAGCGTGCGGCCGCTGGCTTGGTCACAGTGGTGGGCATGGTAGCGGGCTCAGTGAATCAGTAGATGGCGTTGAAGCGCTCCGGCGTGCCGTCCGCGAGCAAATCGCCGCAGGCGCTGACGGAATCAAGCTGATTGCTAGCGGTGGTGTAATGCAGGCGACCGAGGACCCATTCGCTATGGAATACACGGAGGAGGAGTTAGAGGCCGCGGTTGACGAGGCCCGCAAGGCTGGACGGTGGGTAACCGTCCACTCACATCCCGCTGTGGCGACACGCGCTGCGGTGAAGGCTGGCGTGCGTTCGATCGAACACGCGACAGAACTGCCCAATGACGTGGTCGATCTCCTGATCGCCCGCGGCGTCTATATTGTGCCGACATTTGCTGCGTATTGGAAACTCTCCCAAGAAGGTCGTGAGATCGGCCTTGATCCTGGACTCGTGGATATCGCCAGGCGCGTGTGGGATCGGAAGATAGAGTACTTCATGAATGCTGCCCGAGCTGGCGTCAAGTTCGCAACCGGAACCGATACCGGGGCTCCACGCGTGTTCCATCACGAGCTCGCTCTGGAGCTTGAACTCATGGTGCAAGTAGGCCTGAGCCCCGAGCAGGCCTTACGGGCGGCCACGATCAGTTGCGCGGAGCTCATGGGATGGGCGGATACACTTGGGACCCTCACGCGAGGAAAGGAAGCGGATATTGTACTTCTTGAAGGGCACCCACTCGAGGACATTTCAGCAACGCGGCGTGTGCGCCACGTGTTCAAGGCGGGCAAGCATTACACACCGGAACCGCCAGTAGCCCCGCTGCCATGGTAGCAATGTCAAGCGAAGGGCAGAGCCTACTGGGAAAGCGCGCCCTTCAGCGGGCCTTCAGCGAAAATCTTGCTCAACCGCACCGGCCAGAACACTAGCCAGTATGCGGCCAGTATGCGTATGCGGGATAAGCAGGACGAGCGTACTAGATTCAACGAGACGAGTTTAAGGAGGGATTGATATGAGGAAATGGCTGTCGGTACAGACTCAGGCAGCTGCTTCGGCGATTGCAACAGCCGTGGGCGTCTTGTTTGCGATCCTGCCTCAGGACTGGATCGAAGAGCGATTTGGAATCGACCCCGACGCGGGAAGCGGTTCCATTGAGCGTTTGCTTGTTGGCATACCTTTAGCCATCGGTGTGGCACTTGCCGTCAGCGCAATCGTAGGTTATCGACGACGACAAGGGCAGCGTTCGTCCGCGAGTTGACGAACGTGGTTGAGGGCAATTTACTCCTAAGACCAACGCTCTCGCATGTGAAGTTGCGCGAGGGTCGGTATCGGTGCTGCGAGGTAGAGGCGGGACTCGCCCTCAGTAAACAGCGGAGGCAGTTGAGCTCCGCTGAGGGTTTCGCCGCATCTACCTGACTGGTGAAATAGAAACCTAACTCATCGTGATGAGCGAGAGGCGTCTCCGCGCACGACGGGTACGCTTATTTGCTTCCCCCGATTCCGAAGGATAAGTGGCCAAGATCAAACTTACTGGCAATCTCATTACACATGCGGCACCGCGCCCCGGTTACTGCTCGGAGATGGCTCGCAGCGCCTCACGTGTTAACGTTGGCCATTTAGTCGTGTGTCGGAGAGGAACCTGGACCCACGCCTTCATGGATCGGCCGCGCCCGGATGGATCGAACAACGGCGTTCGCGAAAGCGCCAGAGTCCGTGCATGCGTTGGCCCGTCGAGTTTGAACACCATCGCGTCGCCGTAGAGCCCCGCGAACGCCTTGCCACCGATGAACAGGTTGGGCACATACCGAACATCTTCCCCCACTGCTCCCTCGAATTCCGACAAGAGCGCCTCGAAGGCGAGCGGCTTGGCGATGAGCGCCCGCGCGACCTGCTCGTCGAGAAACGTCTGGATCACCTTGCGATTCACGGCGACGCTGTTCGGGAGCCAATCCTCGCCCATCAGTGCGATCGTTTAGCGTCACTGCGTCTCGGCCACGCTCGAATACAGTGGTGATCGCGGAGCCCGCTCCCGAGTCGTCGCCGGGGAAGACAGCACCGAAGCCCGTCGCTACGTCGGTTCAAGGACATAGCCCCTAGCGGTCCAAAGCGTACATCGTGCCATTTTATCGCCTACCCTCATCTCCACGAGACCGCGTTCGACGCGACCTTCTTGTCGCATTTGAACACCTGCGCGAATCTTTACCCGTCCTTATTGCATCAGCCACATTCGTCGTTGCCGTAGTTGCAACGGCCGTTCCAATGCGACTCGTATCTCATTGGATTCCAGGTTACGCATTAGAGTACTTGGGAGTGGGGTCTCGCTTCCGTGGTTCCTACGAGGCCATATATCTTGCTGAGTTCACAGGGCTGCTTGTGCTAACTGCGATCGTTATGTCAGTAGCCAATTACCGGTATTCAATGACAGAGACCTACAACATGAACCAAGCAGCGTTCTTGAGGAAAGCGTTCTATGACATTGCTCTTGAATTAGAATGACAGCTACGGAAGGACGACGTTCGGCACAATCATGTTGAAGGCGTGGCCCAAGGTCTCGATCGAGCCCACTACTCATTGGCCGCAGTGAAATCCGAAGAGATCCGTCGAATAGCCGCTCGCGCCCAACTCTCTCAGGACTTTCGACACGTGCCGCGAGGGCGCGTGTATGGAATTCAGGCACTAATAACAGATTCGCAACGCCGTGACCTCGATGAGGTCTTTGTTTCCAATGCGCGAGATATTTCAGTTTTCTCGTTCACAACGACGCTGACCCTCGCATGCTTGGACTGATTGTTCACACATCCGTGGCGCTCTGGGCATCGTTACTCGTTGTCGCCGTTTGCGTTCGATCCACCCTCTTGCTCTTGCGATAACGGAGTCATGAACCACCCAGGCGTTGAGTGGACAGCGACAACCAGGCGTGCCCTCGCACGCCTCGGCCTCGAAATGCCGCTAATTCCCAACAAATGCGAGCAATTCCTGTCCGACGCCCGGGCAGCAGAAAACCCACCCCAGCCATGCGCTGGAGCGGGTTTTCCTTGCCGTACAGGTGGTAGCGGGGGGAGGATTTTAGCGCCGCCACGACAGCAGGTCCTTCTCGCTTGATCGAGTCCACCACACGGCCCCCACGGACGCACGGAGGGTACGAGCCCCGACTAGGGGCGAATCGCCCAACGGATAGGGGCTCCTTGCCTAAGTTCGATTCGCGAACATGGCCGAGCGGGTCCCCTCTCCTCTCCGGGGTCGTCTCATGGAGCCCGCTTGCCAATTCCTCGTCTCTATGGCATGATTACTTCAACGCATAGCCTAGCGCTAGGTAGCAAGCCGTGAGGCGGTTAGAGCGTTAGAGCACCGACTGGACACAAAGCGTCTGTAGCGAGAGCGGGACGGATCGCCGCCGCCCCTGCTCCTCCGGCACAAGGGGAGGGTACCGGGCATGGGCGGCGGGAATACAGGGACGACCTTCGCAACACCAGGCGGCCTCTACACTCCGGCCGTCGGTTCAGGAACCCCCGGCCTCCTAAGCGCTCAGATCGCCGCGATGTTGAGCGGGACCGGCAGTGGCACCACCGGGATGCTCACCGGGATTCAGCCCGGGACGGGGTATGGACGCCCGAGCGTGTTCACGACCCCCGGCGCTGGCGGGACCTCGAATCTCCCTCTGTCCGCCTTCACGCTCGGCCAGATGCTTCAGTCGCAACCAGGACTCCTCCAGTCCTTGATCCAGAATCCCCAACTCGCAATCCAGCTCCTCTCGGGGGGCCCGCAGGCGTCCCAAGCGTTTGGCTATGGGCTGCCCTCCACGCTTCCTGGCGCAAGATCCGGGAGCCTCACGGGGGGTGGAGGCGGCATTGGCAACACCGGGGGGCTCGGGACCGGAGCAGCGTTCAGCACTCTCAACACGGGAGGCGGTGGAGGCCAAGGTGGGAACGTGGCGGCGTTCGGGGCCCCGACCTCGAACATGGCGACCTACGGGAATCTCGGCCAGGTCCCGCAGGCACTCAAAGCGGGGCTATCCGCGCTCATGGGACCGCTTGGCCCGCTTGCCTTCGGGATGCTGAATCTGCTCCCGCAGAATGCGCCAGCCCCTCCGGGGTCTTGGCAGGGTTCCCCGATCGGCACGCAGATCCCTCAGAGCCCGGCAGCATTAGGCATCGACACGGGCTACAGCACGGCCCCGGCGGGGGCAGGCAGTGGCGGTGGGAGTGGCAGCGGACAGGCAGAGGCGCCAAACACGCAAGTCGGCGGCGGTCCTGGGTATAGCGGGACCGCGCAAGGAGATCCTTTGGGGGTAGCAGGGCAAGGAGACACTGGCGCCTACGGCGACGGACAGGGTGACGGAGCGAGTGGGGACGGAACCGGAGGCGGTGCCCCTGATGCTGGGGCGGGTGGCGGCATCGGCGGCGGGGGGAACGACGTCGGCGGGGACCAGGGAGGCCTCTAATGGACGGCTCCTCGCCCGGGCGTCAAGACGCGCGCGAGACGGCCGGCATTCGGGATGGGACGATCCTGGCCCGGGTGCGGAAGTTGGTCCGGGCGTTGGTGGCCGGGCATCACGACGTCCTGGGCGGCGCACAGCATGTCTGTTTGGAACCGGCGTGCGGAAAGGCCTTCGGGCAAACGTGCGTGGTCTTCCAAACGCCGGGCGGAAGGTGTCCCGCCTTCGAGGGGTATGTGCTCCCCATTCTGGAATCGGCCGCTTACGACCCGTCCGTGTACGATCCTGACTTTGCCGAGGCTTACCGCCGTCATGTCCAGTTCGGCGAGCGAGCCCGGACGCGGATATGCCAGTGGCGGGATGAAACGACGGGGGCACGGTGTCTGAAGCGGGTCGCTTCGATGGGGCCGAACGCCAAGTATTGCGAGTGGCACCGGCGGAAGGCCGAGCTCGATCGGAAGAAAGCCTGGAAGCGCCGGGCGAATGGGGCCAAAGTGAGTCCGACGGTAGACGTTTTGGAAAAATCGGTCCTCGGGAGCCCTTGATTACCAAGGCCTGGCGGGGCGCCCCCGTCGCCCTTTCGAGAGGTCGGGTATCTCCGTATCCCCGGCACCCTCGGAGGCCTAAAACGACTCCTGGGGGCTAGCCGTCCTCAGCGGGTTGATGAGTCAGGGACCCAACGAGAAATGGTCGATTCGAACATCTTCGGAGGTAGAGCGACATGGCGAGGAAAGGACGGATGTCCGGTAGGGGGCGGAAACTGCCCAGCAAAGCAGGCAAGCGCACTGGCTCGTTGACCCGTGGACCGCTCACGCATCCCGTTGGGGCGCTCGCAGGCTCGATCGGGAGTCCCGGCCGGCGGAGTACCGGGGCGCATCGGATGGTCCGTGGAGCTCGCGGCCAGTTCCGGAAGCGGTCCCGCGTTGTCGTTTAGCCCCTCGTGGGGGCGCGACCGTGATTGACCTGGACACGCTTCCACGGTGCGTGGTCTGTGGCAAGCCCCTGCCTCCGATGGCCGTGCAGGACGGGGACAAGTTCTGTTCGACTGATTGCGCCAAGCGCGCCCACGGAGTTCCCGTCGTCACGGATGCCCGAGATGCACGAAGGGAACACGTCCGAGAGACGAGAGCCACTCCCTCGCGCACAATTCGTGGGTGGCGGGGGCCAATGCGATGACGCCCGGGCGGCAGAGGGCAGGAAGCATCTGACCCGTTCGGGAAAGAAGACACGGGCTCGGTTGGCAAGTCGCACATGCGGGGTGGCGCGATGGGCATACCGCCCAAGGACGGGAAACATCCTCAGTCCCCGCCAGCAGTACCGATTGAACCGGCGACACCCCCGGATCCCGACTGGTACGAGCGGATCCAGCGGGCGAAGGAGGCGCGCGAGGCAGGTATCCGGCAGCGTAAGGGCAAGCCAACGGCGGTGATTACCCGGCTCAGCCCCACATGACAGAGACCGGCGGACCAAGTCAGAGTCCGCTCTATCACGCCCAGAACGCCCCGCGTTACGACCGGCAATCGCTGATCCGCACCTACCAAGAGAAATGCGGCTGCCGCCTCATCGTCATGGCGGACAACATCCTCCCCTACAGTGTCACCCTATTCGAGGAGCTAGTCTACGACGCGGACCCGAAGGAGGATCTGCATCTGCTGCTCTACTCTCAGGGCGGCGATGGGGAGACGGCGGTTCGCCTCCTTCGAGCGGCCCAGGCCAGATGCAAGAAGTTCACCGTGATTGTCCCCGACCAAGCAAAAAGCGCGGCTACTCTGATCGCGCTCGGGGCGCACGAGATCCTCATGGGCCCTGCAAGCGACCTGGGCCCCATCGATCCACAGATGCAACTCAAGGCCGACGGTCCGCTGGTAGCGGCAAAGGACATTATCGCAGCTGTCGAAAGCGCAGCGTTGGCCGTGCAGAACGCCCCGGCCACTTACCCGATCTATGCCTCGCTACTAAGCGACGTCACCGCCATCATCGTTCAGCAGGCGAGAGCGGCGCTCGCGAGAACGACGGACATGCTCAAGGAGGCATTGGAGAGCAACCCAGATCGCACCTCCGACGCGATCGCTGAGCTCCAGACCAAACTTCGCCAGCCGTTGATCGAGGTACCGCAGAGCCACCGAGCGATTTTTGGGGCGAAGGAAGCTCACGCCGCAGGGCTACCCGTCCGCGCTCCTGCCGCGGGGGACGAGCAGTGGCAAGCGATCTGGCGGCTGTGGACCAAGTACGTCGCATTGAACATGCGCGTCTATGAAAATGCTGGGGCCTCACAGACGTTCTCGTGGCCGTCGCAGTAATCGCCAAACCACGAGAGTTCTTACCAATTCGATTATCTGTCCCCGAACGCTTGGCAGCGGCTCGTAGACGTTGACTCTGCTGCCCCCTTCTTGCCCCCCAACAGCCCCCATCCCCGGTCGATCCGCACGTATCCAAAGTCACACGCATGACCGGAACGGCGTAGAACGGCGTAGACACTCTGAAGCGGAAGTATGGAAAGGGTCTAGGAGAGTTTGTTTGGGCGAATCGCCCATGTGCTGGGACGTGTCGGAAACCGACATCGGCGGGGATCTTCTCCTTTGGCGAGGAGCTCGTGATCCTTGATCGGCCCCGGTCCAAATGAGGACCCGTCAAACCGCCATGATTGGAATGAGCCCCGACCGTATTGGATGGCCGACTCTCCCTCTTCCCTCTTGTGTGGCTATCGGGGCCGAGTCTATCCTCCCACGAAGCGGATGCTGGGTTCTTACTAAGGGGGATGTGCATGTCTTGGATCGCCCACAGCCGGTCCGTGTGTCCGGGAACGGGGGCAATCTATGGGGTTGCGTGGTCCCGGGGGTGTGCCGTAGAGTGAACCCATGAACGGGGCGGTGATGACGGCCCACGATCGGGAGGGGTTGATAAGTCTCCTTCGGGAGGTGCTCCCGCCGACGCCGGGAGTCGGGGTGATTGTCGAAGTTACCAAGTGGGGGGAGGACCTCCAGGCTGCGGGCGTCACCATTGGCGGAGGCACCGCACTCCACGCGAGGCTCCACAGGCTCCAGCGTGCTAAGATCATCGACCTCCACGGTGTGCGGGGTAATCACACGCATATCTCCTGGCACACTCCCAAACGCCGGCGCCGACCGATGCGCCGCCCAATAACCTCGGCTCAACTCGTCCGGGACTCGACGGCAGCACTCGGTCGGATGCTTGACCTTGCGATCGCGCACACTGAGGTCTACGCTCGACCGGGGCTCGTCGCGGCCAAGCTCGTCTACCAGATCGACGTCGGCCGGATCAGGTAGCCCCGCCCTTCCCCCTGCTCGTTGCTAGGATGCCCTCATTGGGCCGTTGCATGGGACTGGGACAGGGGATTACGAGCTCGACCCCATGCCCCCGCCTTCTCCCCTTGGACCGAAGGTCCCGTCCAGCATCGGCGTCCTGGGCGCGCCGGGTGCGCGGGAACTGTCGTTCGGGCCTGGGCACTCGGGGCGACTTCGAGCGCTCCTCGCTGAGGAAAACTCCGATAAACGGGTCTCTCGAACCTCACAAGGGCGCTGAATGCTTTTCGGTAAGGGCATAGAACGTAAGCACAGGATGATGCGGAGGAGGGGGGAGAGGCAAAATGAGACGCCTTCAGAACGTGGCGCTCGCCGTGTGTCTTATTCTCACAATCGCGCTCCCCGCGGTCGCACAGTCGGGCTTTCCTCCGGTCAAGATCATTTCGGTTCGGTCGCCAGTGTCGCACGGAGCGATAGGCTTGGTCACCGTTCAGACAAGCCCCCGAACTTCCTGTTCCATCACTGTGATCTACAAGAGTGGACCCAGTACGGCGGCCGGACTAGTGCCGACAGTCGCGGATGCCCACGGTATGGTGACATGGACGTGGATGGTCGGCACACGGACTACTCCAGGCCAATGGCCCATTGTGATTGAGTGTGGTACCAACAACATTACTCGTGTGCGAACATCGTTTGTCGTTATCTAGAATCGTGGTGCCGCGCGGACACAAGACATCTTTGCAGGTCATCGACGCGCCCAAAAACCGGGAGCGGCTGCAAGCGAAAAGAGACGGGTTATTCGCAGGGGAGGTGAGAAGGGTGAAGACTGGCCTGGGTCTTCTCGCCGCCTTCCTCCTCACCATCGCGTTGAGTGTTTTCGCCCAAGGGGCGGAGCTGACTCTCATCATCGCCGATCCTGGGAAGCGGTTTGGGACCGTCGAGATTGCCCACCCAGAAGACGGACGCTGGACGGTTCACTGTCACGTAGTCGCCCCGTATCACCTCCTTTCCAAAGGAGAGACGGACGACCTCTGGATCTATCCCGATCAGGGGTTATACGCGGAGCGTGCTTTCTCCATTACACGAGTCAACATCATCGAGACAGACGTTCTGGGGGAGACTCTTCAGGGCTATCTGTCCGATGTCGAGCCGGTGATGTTCCCGTATTTCTGCGCGACCAACGGCGGAATGCGTACGAGCGCAGATTTCCCCATCCGGGTTCCCGAAGGGCTCGTCTTCGCTACTTCCCGAGGAATCAGGATTGGAGATCCGGCCGAGCGAGTTTTTGCTGTGCAAGGAGTTCCTCACATCTACAAGGGCGTCCCTGGCCTATCCTATTGCGGGCTGACCCTTATGCTGTACAAAGGCCGAGTTTCAGACATCTCCATCGACGATTGGAGAGGGGCCTGTCCATAACGGTCGAAGGTTCTGAACGTTTGCCCCCAACGCGCGTGGGGGTCCGGGCCCATGGGCTATTCTGTGGGCGACCGAAGTTAGCGCGTATATTTCACGTAGGAAAGCGAACGGAGCTGACTTCAGACACGCATCTTGACGGGCTTTCCCCCCGTGTGGGTAGCACCGTACCTATCGGCGTCGTCGCCGAGCGTCACGCCTCCAGTCCCGTGTGCGGGGGACAACGCGGGGGCGACCATACTCGTTGGCGACCTTCTCGGGGAGGAAGAACTCCCGGTACGACTTGCCTTCCTCAATCCATTCGTAGTCTCGAATCCGCGCGATGGGGATTCGCGCCTCCAGCAGGACATCGCCGTCTGCGCCCGAGCTAGCGGCCTCGTTCATGCCCAACGGGACGTCGGAGAACCATACCCCGACATGGTACTGCTCAGTCAGGTAGTGTCCTCTGTGGTCGCGGAAGCCCGAGGTGAGAATCTGCTTCCCCCTGCTGGCGGTCGTCCGATGATAGAGCCTCAATCGTATCTCCCCCGCCTCTCACTGGTGCGAAAAGAACTCCTTCCGTGCATCCCGTTTCGGCTTCCGCGAGCCCTTAGTTTGCAGGGCCTTGCGACCCGCTGGAACCGCCACCATTTTGCAACAGCCGGTACACCGTCGTCCTCGATACGCCCAAGCGCCTTGCCGCCTCGCTCTGGCTGAGCTGTCCACTCGCCAGGAGCGGCTCGACCTGGGCCCATTCTCCGTTGATTGCCCGCGGCCGTCCGAGCGTCTTCCCCTCCCGCCTCGCTCTCGCCATGCCCGCCCGTACCCGGGAGGCAATCAGGCTCCGCTCAAACTGCGCCACGCTGGCCAGGACGTTGAAGATCAAGTCCGAGACGGGATTCTCTCCGCTCGTGTCCAGCCACGCCTCGGAGAAGGAGCGCAGGCCCACGCGCCAACGGCGGAGCTGCTCCAGCGTTGTGACCGCATGAGAGACGCTCCGGAAGGCTCGGTCGAGCCGATGCACCAAGATGAGGTCCACGCGGCGTTTCGAGGCAGCGTTGAGGAGCGCCTTCCAGCCCGTCCGATGCTTGAGGTCCATCGCCGACGCCTCATCGGTCCATGTGCCGGCAAGCGTCCATCCCTGCGCCTCGACGTACTCAGCGAGCGGCTGGAGCTGCGTCTGGAGATTCTGGTCTTTGTCGTTCGTGGAGATTCTCGCGTAGATCCCGACGCGCATCATCAGTCCCCCCTGTCGGTTACCGCTTCTTGCTTCGCCGCTTGCGGGCCGTGGCGGCGAGGAGATGTTCAACCGCTTCCCGAGACCGTCGGGCGTGGTCGATCACGACGTCCAGCGGATCCCGTCTCGGGGTGTGGCCGTTCGCGAGTGCTGGTCGATAACCGAGGGCGAGGAAGAAGGCTTCGATACCTCTCAGAGACATAATCGGTCACCTCCAAGGCCAGTATACGTGCGTGCTAGATCTCTTGTCAATACTTGCGTGCTTCCCGTATACTTTGGCTATGAACGAGCACACGACGCCGCATCTGCCTCCCAAGTCCGTGCGGAAGGCACGGGCTCATGCCGGTGGGGTCGCCCGCAGAGAGGCCCTGACGCCGGAGGAGCGGAGCCGCTCGGCTCGGAAAGCAGCGCAGGATCGGTGGGCGAAGACGCCCAAGACCGGTCGGTCCGAGGCCGCTCGTCAGGCCGTGATGAAGCGATGGCGGAAGGCCAAGCGGAGGAAGCCCCGGCCGCCCAAGGAGTCCACATGAACCCGTTCCTGGAAGACCCGCCCGAGGGAACCCGCCAGCACACCGAGGAACGAGGGGGCAGCCCGACCGTGCTCTACTTCCGCGCGTTCGACTGGGACCAGGCCGACCGGATCACCAATGAGGGGTTCGGTGCCGAGGATGAGGGCTACGCCGGTCCGTGGTGGTCCCCGCTCGACTCGGAGGAGACGGTCTGGGTGACGCGGCATCCGTACCGACTCTCCGCCGCCGACGTGAGCGTGCTGGTCGAGCTCACCGTGGGTTTCTCTCTGGCGGACCTCGACCGCTATGCGTGCCGGAACGAGGCTGCCCTCTCCGGCCCACTCCAGGATTATGGCATCCCCTCTGACGTACTGAACGACCACACGACGAGCGCCAGACCGCTGTCTGACGACGAGGCGGAGGCCCTGCGGGCGCGCCGGGTGCTGGCCCCGAACCCCGTGTCGTGACTGCCCCCTCCGGATCTGTGCGGTGCTTGATCGCCTCCACGCATCTGCCCGACGACGACGTAGCCGCACGCGTGCTCCCCCACCCCGTTCATTCTCAGCGAGTGCGCCGCTCCCGAGCCCCGTTCGACCCCAGCCATGCAGTATACCAACCCCCTTGGCGCGGGCTGACGTATCCGCCTGAGCGTAGATTAGGTGTTCGGAGGCGAAAACGAGGTCGGAGAAAAACTGGGCTGGAGAAAAACTTGGGGGTCCGGGAACGACAAAGTAGCCCCTCGCTGGGCCCTGTAAAATAGGGTCTAGCGGGCCGTCGAGACCCCCGCCGCCCCCGTATCCAGGTACTCCCCGAGGGAGGTCGGGCACAAACGAGTAAGGATGGTCGTTCAAGAGACAGAGGGAAACGTCTCAACGAGAGTCAAATAGGGCACCACGCACGCGAACGGGCCTATGGCGACCACAGAGCAGATTGCTGAGTACGTGGTGAACGAGCTCACAGAGCGCGGGGTGCGCCCCGTAAAGACCGCGCTGGTGAAGTTCATCTACTTGTCGGATGTGGAATCCGTCCGCGCGGGGCTGCCGCGTATCACTAACGTCGAGTGGATTTTCTACAAGTACGGACCTTACTCGTTTGAGCTCGATCACGCTATCAGCCGAATCGCTGGCCAGTCGATCGATGAGCTGTCGGGAGTCTCTGCCACCGGCAAAACGTTCTTTACGTATCACGGGCCCGGCCACGGGGCAGAGTACAGTCTCGCCCCTCAACAGCGAGGGATCATCAAGGATGTCCTGGATCGCTGGGCTGGCGAATCCCTTGCGTCCATCCTGAACTATGTGTATTTCGAAACAGAGCCAATGCTGGATGCTGTTTGGGAACGTCCGCTCGACTTCGGATTGATCCACCCTCGGGTACAGGTGACATCGCTCGCGAACTTGCTCTTGGGTCGGATCGATCCACGTAGGATTGAAGAACTGACTCGGCTCAAGCAGGAGTTCTGGTCCCAGATCCGTTCCGACCAACAGAAGCTCGTCGAGCCATCGCCTGAACCGCGATATGACGATGTGTTGGCGCAAGGATTGCGTGCCATCGGTTCGAAATAGCCGTGATGCTTTCTCTCGCACGTGATAAATAAGACCGCGTTCGATATCATCGGGACCTACTACACAAACGCTGGCACTGGAGGGTACGCGCCTGGACGAGTCTGCGAGTCCACGGTCTACTACCTCCCGCCTGGCCCGCTGAACGCCCTCAAGTTCAACATCGACGCCGCGAATCGTGGGGACGCTATCACGTACAGCGTAGTTCAGGCGGATGAATCTACGTTCAAGCACAATCCCGTTCTACGCCCTCGCCCACTGGAGCATGATGAAGCCTTTGGGATCGTGAAGATGAAACGGCGATCAGTTGTCCTACTGTCCCCAACAGCCGTACGACCATCAGTTGCGGGACTCCCGAAGCAAGATTTTCCCAGCGTTTACTTGGCGTGCCCCATGTTCCGATTCCACGACACTCACGTCCAGGAGTTCAGGCTGCGTTTAGAAGCGTGGGAGTACCCATTCCTCTTTCACCTCCCTCCCAGCGACGAGTTCGGGATCCTCGAAGGGTTCCTACGATTGGATCTCGTGATTGTGATCCCCGAAGGCCAACTCAGATTGACAGGGACCACCTTGACCGGCGATGCGTTGACGGCCCTTCACCACTGTTTTACGTGGTATCTGACGGGCAAGATGGATGATGCTTTTGCCAAGTACCGCGGCCTTCTGCTGGGTGAGGTCACGAAGATTCTTTCCAGCTCGCCGTAGTCGGTAGGCGATTGTCCCCCACTCGTCGGTAAGTGTTCGGCAGGAGCCTCGCACCGAACATCGGGAAGGCTTCTCCATTACAGCACGGAGGACCGTCCCGATGGCCGACACCGAACGTGTCCCGATCGACTCCCCCGGCTTTCTCCGCTCTGCAGAGGGCGGCTATATCAAGTACGAGGACTTCCTCACGTTCATCGCCGGCGCGGCCCCGAGCAAGACGGGGGGCACGAACGCTCGGGCGATGGCCTGGCTTCGGAAGCAGGACGTGACTGGGCCGATTGACCACCTCTCGCCGGCAGACGTCAGCCGACTCACCGCCGCGGCCCAGAAAGTCATCGCCGCCAAGCATGGGAGAGACCGTCGCGTTGGTCCCCCCGTCGAGGCACGCGACCACCCAGCGCCGCCGGAACCCAACGACGAGGAGCCCACGGAAGGATAGCGACTACCGTCATGCGACGCAAAGGCTTCCACCGTGT
>Ga0209168_10000637_pt1 | contig 31894 bp, 24 predicted proteins | sample Coa_R1_FD_187156 | JGI IMG/M metagenome (GOLD analysis project Ga0209168, IMG submission 187156) | Surface soil microbial communities from Centralia Pennsylvania, which are recovering from an underground coalmine fire - Coalmine... | ecosystem: Environmental > Terrestrial > Soil > Unclassified ...
AACCCAGATCCAGACCGACGAAATGAGAAACAGAAAGAAAAACTCGCTGCCGATCACTTTTTCAGCAGCCTGCTAGTGAGTAAGTATCCAGAACCATGGCCAGGTGCCCGGAGTGGATCCTTCCTCGTATGCGCCGATGTCCCAAGCAGGTCCTATGGGCCGCGGTGCGTCGTCAAAGTCGGTCTTTGGCGCACCATAGCTCGTACCGGTGTTTACCGCTGGGCTTGTGGGCAAAAGATGATAGTTTCCCGTCCCGTCGGGCTGGTAGTTCACTAAGCCGGGATCCGCCGTCACAGTATTTTTGTCGACAACTCCGTTAAGCAACAGGAAATTGCCCGGCACATTCTCCCAGACCAGATTGTTGAGGTACTGGTTGTGGGTTCCTGTGTGACCAATCTCCACGATGCCGTAATGAGCTCCCAGGCTGCCGTTGTAGACGACGATGTTATTGACGGTGATGTTGTAGTCGTCAACCGCTCCGACCGGCGTGTCATCCGCTCCGATTACAATGCCGCAAAGCTGATTATTGAAGATCGTATTATTGGCGATGACGAGATGGCCGGCATTGTGCCACAGTTGAATTCCGCAACCTTGGCTGCGAAAACTGATGTTGTTGGCAATTAAGCCGTATTTATTTTCGTAATAGATATTGTGAATACTGGCCCAGTTCACGTTGAAGTTGCCGATGTTGTAGATCACATTCTGCAGAACGTTATTGTCGTGCTTGGTGATGTCCCCAATCATGATGCCAGCGCCACCGACTCCGTCAGCTCCGCCGATTGGCGCGACGTCATGCACCCGGTTCCCCACGATCTGGTTGAAGCTGCCCTGGCCGATGATTCCAAGGTGGCCGGACGGATTGATGTTGGTGATATCAAAGCCGTCGACGTCGAAGTAATTGCCCATCACAGCAATCCCATAATTTTCAGTAGGAGTGCCGGTGATCCTGGCTCCCCACCGAACATCGGAAATGAAACAGATGCGTGCGCTGGGTTGGCCGCTGACAGTGATGTAGGGCGCTTCAGCATAGGTGCCGGGCGCAACATGCACGATGGACCCCGGGCCTACCCGGCTGCCTGCGGCAGAAATCGTGCGCCACGGCGATGATTCAGAACCGTTATTGTTGTCATTCCCGCTGGTCGAAACATAGAAATTAGCGCTTCCAGATGCGCTGCATCCGGTTGTGCTCCAGCCTGTAGCCCTGAGTGCGGCGTTGATGCTGGCCGGGTGAAGTTGAAGGGCAAAAAGTTGAGTGCCAACCACCAGGTGCAATGCCAGCACGATGGCGAAGAGAGAGGCAGTACGGACACACGTGTTTGTGATTCCAGCGATTGACTTCGGGGGAGTAAACAAAACGACAGCTCCTTTTGAGCAAAGATGTTTGAACTATTGTCGAGACAGAACAGTGGGAGCAGAAGGTCCCGAAAGGGCAGGTGTAAAACCCGAAAGGACAGCAACTCAACTACAACGATCGATCATGCTTCTGTTGGCAGACGGACAGTGGTCGCTACTGTACCGATGGTCTCAATTACAACAAAAAAGTTCGATCGCAACTGCAGAAAGATATTGAACGCTTTAGACAATATTCGAAAATACATTCATGACAACGAATTTAAATAGGAGAACGGTGTATCCGGAGCCACTTCCAGGGCCGGCAGGGGAAGAAGTTGCCATGCCCCGGATAGTCGCAAAGCAGCGGCCTGCCCAACGTTTTCGCCTCAAGGTCGTCAATGCGGTTGGGGCAGGTTTACAAACCCTCGGATTTGACATCGGGAATCTTGATCCCGAAGAACTCTGTAAAGAAGCATCCAAAAGAAATCGTCTGTACGATTTCGGAGGAAACGAATTTCTCGAGCCGCTTCGGGTTTTTGTGGAGTCCATCGAGAACGCGCCACCGATGCACCCCTTCGGGCGCCTGGCTGTGCGCCAGACTCTTCTTCATGCGTTGTCGAATCGTTTGCTACTGCAAGCCTACTGGACCAAACACCCCGAAGCATTAGAAACTCCGGTCCGGCGCCCTCTATTTATTCTTGGATCTCCTCGTACCGGTACCACACTTCTCTTCAATCTACTGGCCCAGGACTCAGCCCATCGTCCCTTAATGAACTGGGAGGCTAGTACGCCGGCTCCATCCAGCCGGCCTGCCTACGATTACAAGTATGCAGCGGAGACCAGTGGTCAGCTTCATTACTTTCTGCCAGAGTTGCGACACAAACATAACTGCGGCCCGAACGATCCGGAAGAGTGCAACATCCTCTTCCTGAACAGCATCGAGAGCGAAATTCTGTATTTCTGGTACGATGTCCCGCATTACCGGATGTGGCTTAATACCCGCGACCGGACCGGAAGCTATTGCTACTACCGGAACCAACTGAAAGTCCTGCAGCATCAACGCCCCGGGACTCGATGGCTTTTAAAGTCGACAACCCACATCTTCTCGCTAAGTGCGCTTTTAACGGTGTTTCCAGACGCTTGCATTATTCAGACGCATCGGGACCCACTGAAAGCGCTGCCATCCACTTGCAGCCTGCAGTCTACATTTCGGGGACTCTGCTATTCGGTGGTAGATCAAGCCCGATTGGCCCAGGAGTCGGCCGAACAACTAAGCTTGGGGCTGACGAACTGCCGCATCGATCGGTTGCGTTTTCCTGAGCATCATTTCTACGACTCGTACTATTCGGAGCTGGTGCGCGATCCGATCGGCATTGTGAAAGGGATTTACCGGAAGTTTGAATTCGACTTGAGTCACGACACCTTGGATCGAATGACGAGATACCTGGCTGCCAATCCGCAACATAAGTACGGCGTTCACCGTTATCATCTGGAAGATTTTGGTCTGAATGCGGCGCATGAGCGCCACCGGTTTGCCGATTACGTCAGCGCTTTCAAAATTCCTGAGGAGTCCTAAGCCAAGCAAAAAGTCGGGAGTGCCTAACGCTTTAAATGAAGCAATGCCAAAGAATGTACTAAGTTGACAGCTCTTGTCGCTGGGTGTAGCTTGCTTTGGCCCGAGCGAAAGAAAACTTCCCTTCAGAATTCAATGGAAAGGTGAATTACCAAGATGTGGGCCGCAGTCCTGAGAAAGGGTACGATCGAAGTCACGCAGGTTCCCGATCCGGTTCCGGGTCCGGGACAGGTATTGGTAAAGAGTCTGAATTGCGGCATTTGTGGATCAGACCTTCACACCTTCCAGTCTGCGACTGGTGCAGCTGCGATGGCCCGACGTACAGGCTCGCCGTTCGATTTCGATCCCGAACGCGACGTCATCTTCGGCCATGAGTTCTGCGCCGAGATCCTCGAATACGGACCCGAAACAGAAGGAAGATTCAGGCCCGGTGCCCGAGTGACCTGCATTCCAGTTGGTTTCGCCGGAGGTAGGCTTCACGCGATAGGGTTTTCCAACGATCTGCCGGGTGGATTCGCCGAGCGAATGCTGCTGACCGAATCCCTCCTGATCGAAGTGCCTGACAGTCTTTCGAATGAGCAGGCTGTTTGCGCTGAACCAATGGCGGTAGGCTGGCATGCGGTCAAGGAAGCAGGCTTGACCGGAGACGAGGTCCCCTTAGTATTGGGCTGTGGGCCCGTCGGTCTGGCTGTCATCGCTGGTTTGAAGATCGCAGGAATGCATCCAATCATCGCTGCCGATTTCAGTCCTTTGAGAAGAAGGCTGGCAGCGTCGTTTGGCGCGGATGTCGTCGTCGACCCTAAGGACTCCTCTCCATTTGAGCGGTGGTACGAAATGGCGGCTCCAAACGGGAAGGTCTTGCCCGCGTCGGGATATGAAGCTTTCTATGCCACTTACGCTTCACGGCGTCCTTGCGTCGTTTTTGAATGCGTTGGTGCTCCTGGGGTTATCCAGCAAATACTGGAAGGTGTACCTCCAAATTCAAAATTGATTGTTGTCGGTGTGTGCCTGACCGTCGATAACATTGAGCCCGTATTTGCCGTCAACAAGATGATCACGATGAAGTTTGTGCTTGGCTACAATACGGATGAATTCCGGGAGTCGCTGCAAAATATAGCGAGCGGCAAGATCAACGTAAAGCCGATGATTACCGGTAAGGTCGGGTTATCAGGTGTACTGCAGGCTTTCCAGGACCTCCAGAATCCAATGCAGCACGCCAAAATCATCGTTGAGCCTAAACGGCAGAGCTGGTACGAACGCACCCGGTCCCGGTTCGCCGGAATGGCAGCGGAATCTAGTTGAGAGCTAAGCCTGCCTACCGTGGTTTGCGTCCTCCACCCCAGCCGAAACGGAGCATGCTGGACCGCTCCGGAGATGGTGGAATTCCGAGCCAGTCACCGATACCCAGATAATCGAGAATCTCCCGCTGCACTCGCATGGATGTGTAGTTTAGATCGTGCAATGGAGCCACTGCGGGGCCGATAAGTTGCCTTAGTGGGCGTTCTCCTGCCGGCGTTTCGATAATTCTCAGAATCGCGTCGGCCACTTCTTGCGGGTCCTCACATTTTTCCTTCATCGTTTCGAAGGCGGATGACATTTTTGCCCAAAGCTTCTCGTACTCTTTCAGACACTGCAAGTCCGCTGGTAGCTCCTTGTTCCCGAACACCTCCGTGGCATACGGACCCGGTTCGAGGATCACCGAATCTACACCAAACGAGGACAACTCATACCGATACGCTTCGGCAAGTGCTTCGAGCGCGAACTTGCTGGCAGCGTAGATTCCCATGCCTGGAACCACAGAACGCCCCGAAGTACTGGTGACGTGGAGAATCAGACCCTTGCCGCGGCGGCGCATATGCGGAACGATCGCCCGGTTCATGCGCATAGCTCCAAAGAAGTTCGTTTCAAAGAGCCGGTGCGCCTGTTCGAGACTGAAGGCTTCGGTGAACCCACCTATACTGAAGCCGGCATTATTGACGAGTACGTCAATGTGACCGGCCGCCTGAATGACTTGAGCTACGGCGCGTTCAACCGACTCGTCGTCACTGACATCGAGATCGACTACCTGCACCTTTGACCGCTTCCCCAATTCCTCCAACTGATCGCGAGCGGACGCATTTCGTCCAGCGGGATCTCGCATTGTTGCGAAAACCGAGTAGCCTCTGAGAGCTAGGGTCTTCGATGCTAAAAAGCCAAATCCCCGACTGCTTCCGGTGATCAAAACTACGAGTGACTTGTCCATACGTTCGTCGATGCGAAAAGATTCAGCGCAAAAGCCGCGCTTTGTGACGGGAGTTTAAGTTGGGACGAGGTTCAAGTCAACACTAGAAATCACTAGAAATCGCGTCTCTTAATACTAAATTGAAATGACAGTATGCTTTGTTGCTATCTGTAATGAATGGGCTTCGGCACGCTGCTTGAAGGTGAAACCCCGGTGCAATTCCGTCCAAGATATTGGCTCCGTCCAAGATATTGGCTGACGATTGTCATATGCGGCGTGTGTGCGCTGGCGAGCGGTTTTGCGAATGGTCGTGCACTCCCCATTTCTGCGCCCGTTAATGCCACCAGTAAATCGAGAGAGTGGTATGTTGCTACGAGCGGACGACCCAGCAACAACGGTACTCTGGAGAATCCGCTGGATCTCGCAACTGCACTCAGTGGGGCCAGGATTGGCCCCGGCAGCACAATCTGGTTGCGCGGCGGTGAGTACCATGGAGTCTTCACCAGTCGCTTGTCGGGAACTCAAGAAGCGCCGATCGTGGTTCGTCAGTACCCGGGCGAGAGGGCCGTTCTTATTGATCAGCGCGCCCGAGCTGCGTTGGGCACCCTCAACGTATATGGAGGATGGACCATCTATCAGGATTTTGAAATCACCAATAGCAATCTCGATCGCAGCTTTTCCACGCAATTTCGTCCCATGGCTGTTTACGCAGAGGCCCCCAACACAAAATTCATTAATCTGATTATCCACGATACGGGAATGGGAATTGGACTATGGAAGGAAGCCGTTAATTCCGAACTCTATGGAAACATCATCTACAACTGCGGGACGAAGAATCTGCCGAACTATCTAAGTCACGGTCACGCAATTTATTCACAGAATAATGTCGGGACCAAGTCCATTCGCGACAATATCATCTTCAATCAGTACGGTTGGGGCATCCACGTCTATCCGAATCCTGGGGACATGAAGGGCTACGACATTGAGGGTAATGTCGTCTTCAACAACGGTGTTCTGTCCGCGTCGCGCACTCGCTACAACAACATCTTAGTCAGTGGGTATGCCCCTTATCAGGCTGAGGGCATCACAATTTCGCATAACTATACGTACGATCCGGCATCTCAGCTGCCCACCCCCTACGAAGGTGCGCCGGTTCATTTCAGTGACGCTGGCTTGTGTCTGGGATGTTCAGACGTGCAAGATCATAAGGATGTGAAGGTCACAGACAATTATTTCGTCGGAGGAATTCCCGCGGCCATCATACAGAGTTGGCAAGACGTCACCGTGACAGGGAATACGTTCTATGGCAATAGCGGGCTAGTGGGTCTGATGACGACTCGCAGAGAACGACCGCACGCGTATGTCTGGGACAGGAACACGTATATGGGAAGCGGTTGGAACGGTTCATCTGCCCTCTTTTGGGTGAATGGAACAGCGCTCACGTTTGGGGATTGGAAGCGAGTTACAGGAGGGGATCAAAACAGTGAGTATCTTCCCGGGCGTCCCAAGGGACTGAAACTTTCGGTGCGCCACAATAACTTCCCGCCGCGAGTTGCAACCATCATTGTTTACAACTGGGACCTGATGAGAGAAATTGAGGTCGATCTCAGCGCCGAATTGCGTGCCGGTGAGGGATACGAGATCCGCAATGTGGAGGACTACTTCGGGATGCCGGTACTAAGCGGGTCTTATGACGGACGGCCGGTGAAACTGCCGATGATGAATTTGAAAGTTGCTGAGCCCGTGGGCTCTCAAACTCCAGATTCTACCGCCCCTGAATTCGCAGTTTTCGTTGTGCTTAAGCACGCCGACGGGAAGCTCCGTTGAAGATGATTGATGCTCTCTGCCGTTCACTATCGATCTGGTCACGCTTTCATAGCCTGTGCTGCTGAACTATTCCAAGAATGCCATGTCCCAGAGACTTGCAGGAAAAGTGGCGCTGATTTCAGGTGCTGCGCGCGGTATTGGTGCTGCAATCGCTCGTCTATTCGTTGAAGAAGGCGCTCAGGTTGTAGTCGCAGACATCCTGGAAAGAAAAGCGGAGGAATTTGCTGAAGAGTTGAATCGCGGTGTTCCGCGCCCAGGGAAAGAAGTCTCGGGAAACAGCGTAAAATCCGCCTACTATGTTCATTTGGATGTTAGGCAGGCGAACGAGTGGGAGGCTGCTGTCGCAGCCACACGCCGGGAATTCAAGATGCTGAACATCCTTGTGAACAATGCTGGAATAACCGACCTGAGTGGTATCGAAGAAACCACCGAGGAAGTGTGGCAACGCATCGTTGATATCAATCAGAAAGGTGTATGGCTTGGGATGAAGGCTGCGATTCCTGCCATGCGCGAAGCTGGAGGCGGAGCCATCGTCAACCTATCTTCGATATACGGATTGGTGGCGTCTGGTGATTCCCTCGCCTATCATGGGTCGAAAGCCGCCGTTCGATTGCTGAGCAAGACAGCCGCGGTGCAGTATGCTCGGGAAAATATCCGAGTGAATACGGTTCTTCCTGGTTTCACCCGTACACCAATGATCGATGCCCTTCCATCGGAAGTAGTCGGTTCGGTTACGCCCCTCGTTCCCATGAACCGGCTCGCCTCACCTAGAGAAATCGCTAACGGTGTATTGTTCTTGGCTTCGCAAGAAGCGTCCTTCATCACAGGAGCCGAGCTTGTTATCGATGGTGGTTTCGCGGCCTGTGCGGCCGGGTAACCTCCCTGCCAACCATCAGAACTCCGATCTGTTCCTACTTCTCTGACCCAGTCGATTCCTAGCTTCCATGCCAGTATCATCCCTCCAGCATTCGCCTCAAGATACCTTCGATGTGGTCGTCGTTGGCGCCGGATTTGCGGGCCTGTACATGCTTTATCGCTTGCGCAGTATCGGCTTTTCCGTGCGAGTCTACGAGGCCGGCTCGGGCGTCGGCGGAACCTGGTTTTGGAATCGATATCCTGGCGCACGTTGCGATGTCGAGAGCATGGAATATTCCTACTCCTTTTCCGAGGAGCTTCAGAAGGAGTGGGAATGGACGGAGCGCTACGCTTCGCAGCGCGAGATCCTGAAATATCTTAATCACGTTGCGGACCGCTTCGATCTCCGACGGGATATTGAACTTAACACCCGTGTGCTATCCGCTGTCTTCGATGAGACGACCCGTCGATGGACATTCAAGACCAATCAATCCGGCGTGACCAAATCCAAATTCTGCATTATGGCCACCGGCTGTTTATCCGCTGCAAAGACCCCAAATCTTCCCGGGCTCGACGAGTTCCAAGGTAAGTGGTATCACACCGGTCAGTGGCCAACGGAAGAGGTCGACTTCAGTGCGGAAACGGTCGGCGTCATCGGCACCGGCTCGTCAGGAATTCAGGCGATACCGCTAATCGCCAGGCAGGCGGCGCATCTCTTCGTTTTCCAGCGAACGCCCAACTTTAGCGTACCCGCTCAGAACGGAGCCATCTCATTTGAGGTCAAACAGGAGTGGCGATCAAAAGCACTTCAACTCCGTAATAGAGCTCGAAGTACCCATTTCGGCCTGCTTGTGGAAGAGGGCAAGAAATCTGCTCTTGAGGTTTTACCGGAAGATCGAGACCGCGAGTATGAGCAGCGTTGGCAGCGCGGAGGTTTGGGCTTCGCTGGAGCATTCGCCGATATCTTCATTAATAAGAACGCGAATGATACTGCGGCGGAATTCGTCCGCGGCAAGATTCGCGCAATCGTCCGCGATCCAGTTGTCGCTGAGATGTTGCTACCGAAGACCTATCCGCTGGGAACAAAACGTCTCTGCGTCGATACTGCATATTATGAGACTTTCAATCGCGACAACGTCACTTTAGTCGATCTTCGTTCCAGCCCTATCAAATGCATTACCGCGACGGGCCTGCAGACCGCGGACCAGGAGTACCGGCTCGATAGCATCGTCTTTGCGACTGGCTTTGATGCCTTTACCGGAGCTTTGTGCAACATTGAAATCCGTGGCAGGAATGGCTGCGCGTTAAAACAAAAGTGGTCAAGCGGCCCACGGACCTACCTCGGTCTGGCGGTTGCGGGATTTCCAAACCTGTTCATGATCACAGGTCCGGGCAGTCCATCCGTCCTCAGCAATATGGTCCCTTCGATCGAACAACATGTGGACTGGATCGCTGACTTCCTGATGTACTCACGCCAGCATCAGTACAGCGAGATCGAAGCGACCACTGACGCCGAATACGCTTGGGTCGCACACGTCAATGCGCTGGCCAATTCTACGTTGTTCCCCTTGGCCAACTCCTGGTATGTAGGAGCAAATATTCCCGGCAAACCCCGGTTTTTTATGCCCTACATCGGAGGAGTAAAGCCCTACCGAGAGAAATGTGACGCCGTTGCGGCCAGAGGGTATGAGGGCTTTACCCTTCGGCGATGACACTCCCTCCTGGCACCCGATCCGCTTACCGCAGATTTCGCCCCCTATTCCTTCCGACGACTTCGTTAGCTGCTTAATTCACTCTTCCTTCGAACACAATTCCATCGCCCCCCGAGCCGCCATGCAAGTCGCTGCCGTAAAGGTTACCGGCGGAGTCCATGGTGAGGCCTCCTTCTGGATTCCTTCCGTCAGCTTTATTCAGAAAAGCGTGGAGAATGGTCTCGTTCCATACTCCGTTTTGGGGTATCAATTCGAAGACAACTCCGAATGTCCGCCCGCCATACAGGGCTTCACCGTAGAGGTTTCCAGCCGTATCCATCAGCAGACTCCCCGGCCCGGGATTAGCGCCATCGGACCCTCCGGTGAATGTGTGGATTGTCTGAATCGTCCAAGTAGCGCCGGATAAACTAAGTTCGAAGGCCACTCCAAGGCCGTATGCCCCTCCGCCGTAGGTCATGCCGAACAGGTTTCCGGTATTGTCAACAATTACCCCAGAATACGGATTGGCTCCGTGCGAGCCATCGAATGTGTATATGACCGTCTCCGTCCATTCACCATTCGCTGGCGTCATCTCAAAGACAGTGCCGGCGTTGTTAACGCCCCCATTTAGCGTCGTCCCATAGAGGTTTCCAGAGCTGTCAAATACCACAGTCCCGTGTGGGTTGGCGCCGTCGCCGCTTCCACCCGCCTGAAAGTTGTAAATTACGCTGTAGTTCCAAGTTCCATTCGAGTTCGGCGTGAGTTCGAAGACTGCGCCAGTGTCATAGGTGCCGCCCGAGGCTGTCGTTCCATAGAGATTGCCCGCAGAGAGGGTTAATCCACTGTACGGGAAGCACGCATCACCGGACATGCTGTTGAAGCTATGCAGGATATTTTTCGTCCAGCCCCCTCCCACCACCGGTACTAACTGAAAAACCGTGCCGCAGCCATCGCCGCTGCCTCCGAACAATGTCGTGCCATACAGATTGCCGTTCGTACTGTCACGAATCACCCCGCCTTGTGGTCCTCCGCCATCGGGACCGTTCGCGAATGTCCAGAGTATCGTTTCGCTCGTACCATTTCCCGAAGGTGACAGCTCGTACACAACGCCACAGGCCGAGCTCCCACATCCCGACCCTACCCCGCCAAGCGCAGTTGTTCCGTAGACATTCCCAAGCGCGTCGACTGCAAGAGCGCCCGTCGGAGTTGAACCGTCGGGTCCGCTAAATGAATGCAAGATCTTTCCGCTCACCTTTGCAGCCCACGAACTGCTCACCAAAATCAAACTCAAAGACAATACGGCTAGGGCCCGGTTCAGGACGAAAGACCTCGTGTCCATGTATCACCTCAATTTTCTTGGTTTCTTTCGGGAGCCCAACCTCGAGTGCGGGCGGGATGGTAGCACAGGAATGACTCAGGAGATAGGGTATTTAGTCCCTCAAAATGGCGACCTGGGTCGCATAAAGTTGCACCCTGAGTTCTTCCTTACAGAGGCTGAACTTTAGGGACTTACCCTCCGGGTTGGCGAGGATCTGGATCGGTGTCTAGCGGTCCATCCGCTATACCTGGATCGGCTCCCACCTGCAAAGATGAAAGTCTGGGTTCTTCGTACTTACTGAGCTTCCGGGCATACCTGATTACGGGAAGCTTGTGGACGGCCAACTTGCCGGCGGCGAATTGTATTCGTAGGCCCCGATGTCCCAGGCCGGTCCGATTGGTCTCGGACCGCCTTGGTAGTCAATGGCCGGTCCATATCCTTGGTAGTTGCTTCCCGCGTCAATCGCCGGACTTGTCGACTGCAATTGATAATTGCCGCCACCATTTGCCAGGTAGTTGACGAACTGCGGAGCGGCAACCACTGTGTTCGTCGGTTGCAGTCCATTCAAAAGGGAAATGTCGCCCGGGACATTCCCATATACCAGGTTATTCAAGTATTGATTGTGGACGCCCGTCCACCCGTCTTCCAGAATTCCGTAATCCGCGTTGCTGTTCGTGCCGTTATAAACGACGATATTGTTCATCACCACGTTGTAGTCATCGATGGTGTCCGGTGCCGTGAAGGTTGCGCCCAGTACGATTCCTCCCATTCCGTTATTGAAGATGGTGTTGTTGACGACCACGATGTGCGACGCATTGTGCCAAAGTTGTATGCCGTACCCCTGATTCCGGTACGTGATGTTGTTGGCAATCGTACCGTAAGGTTCTTCCGCGTAAATGCCGTGTGTGCTGGCCCAACTCACGGTGAAGTTTCCGATGTCATGAACGATGTTTTCCATCGCATTGCTGCAGCAGCTTGTGGCGGTGCCCAGCAAGATCCCCGCGCCGCCCAGGCCGTCCGAGCCACCCATAGGATCAATATCGTGAATATCGTTCCCGATGACCTGATCGTGGTTGCCGACAGCCATTACACCAACGTGTCCGGAAGTGGAGTTGATGTTGGTGATATCGAAGCCTTCGATATTTATGTAGTCCCCTTCTACGTAGAACGCATAATTGTTCGTGCTGGTTCCAAGCACCTTTGCGCCCCACTGTACATCGGAGAGAAATGTGACAGGAGCGGATTGAGTCCCGTTAATCTTCATGTCGATGGCTTCGGCGTAGGTGCCGGGCGCGACATGGACCACGCTGCCGGATCCGGCGTGGATGGCTGCGTTTTGGATGGTAAGCCAGGGAGAAGATTGCGATCCGTCGTTGGAATCACTTCCCGAATTTGACACGTAGTAATTCGTGAATGTGGGTGTTGGATTGGTCGGATTGGTAGGATTTCCAGGATTCGACCCGCTACTCGAATTCGTCGAGGGGCCGGTCGATATGCCGCAACCGAACAAAATCAGGGTTGAGGCCACGATGAATGCCGATCCAACTTGAGATCGACGTACATGCAGAAGAAACTCACAGATTGACTTCTTCATACGAATCCAGTGGTGAGATTGGTCCGAAGTTGCTTCCTGTAAGTTTAGGAATGAGCTGAGCCGATGAGGAGGTGACGGAAGGGAACTTCAGATATGCTTGTGGGCGGTGAACCTTTGTGACCACGGATTGAAAGTCGATCGAGTCATCGGTCATGTAATCGCCGAGCCCGGGTTGTCGCGACTGTACGGCACAACCCCGGTAATCACCTCTAGCGGTGACGCCAGTCACTGATATCGCACTCGCTTCCCGATCAACTGTTCATAGTCGCTCGCGATTTCCCCAGGCGACGCCCTCGGACTGCAGTGTCAACAAGAACCCGCCGTTTTGAGGTTGGCCCCGCACTCCAAGACCGCGGAGGTTCCAATGACAAAACTCAGTCGATGGCGCAAAGGCTGCTCCATTTTTTTACTTTGTGCCACGACGACGATTGCCTCGCTGGCCCAAACGGTCACGACATTTGTGAACTTCAACGGGATCAACGGCGCTTATCCTTATTGCAGCCCTCTGCTCCAGGGCATCGACGGGAATCTCTACGGCACAACATACGCAGGCGGAGATGTCACCTGCAACGCGCCTGTCGGCTGCGGCACGATTTTCAGAATCGCGCCAACGGGTAAGCTCACCACGGTGTACACCTTCCATGGCGCCGACGGAGCTGGACCGGATGGTGGGCTGATTCAAGCCATGAGCGGGGACTTCTACGGCACAACTTACTATGGCGGGACTTACAACGGCGGTACCGTCTTCAAAATTACGTCCGCAGGTGCGCTGACCACACTTCACAATTTCGACAACACTAACGGCTATTACCCTTACGGGGGGCTGATTCAAGCGGCCAACGGGAACTTCTACGGTACGACCGGTTATGGCGGAGCATACGACTATGGCACGGTCTTCCAAATCACCCGCGCCGGCACGCTGACCACGCTCCATAGCTTCAATCTAAAAGACGGAGCTCTCCCGCAGGCGGGGCTGGTACAAGCCATCAACGGCAACTTCTACGGGACCACTTACTATGGCGGCGCGTACGACGCCGGTACGGTCTTTCGGATGACCCCGCAAGGCACGTTGACGACGCTGCACAGCTTCGAACGCACGGATGGTTACTATCCTTACGCAGCGCTGGTTCAATCGAACAGCGGCAACTTCTACGGCACAACTTGGGAAGGCGGGACCAGCACCAATTGCTCAGACGGCTGCGGCACGCTCTTCGAAATTACTGCTCAAGGCATTCTGACCATGCTGCACAGCTTCGATTCGACTGACGGAGCTTATCCCTATGCCGGACTGGTTCAAGCCACAGACGGGAACTTCTACGGCACAACTGGCTATGGGGGGGCGAACAATTGGGGGACAATCTTCGGAATCACTCAAGCCGGTGCGCTTACAACTGTCCACAGTTTTTGCAGCCAAGTTGGCTGCCCTGATGGAGACGATCCTGCAGGAGGGTTGATTCAAGCCACAAACGGTAATTTTTTCGGAACAACCTCATACGGTGGTCGCAGCGCGAACTGCACCCTCGGCTGCGGCACGGTCTTCACTGTGTCGGTGGGCCTTGCTCCATTTGTGGAAACCAAACCCGCGGCAGGTAAGGTAGGTGCGCTCGTCACGATCATGGGAAACGATCTGAACGGAGTGACCAGCGTGCGCTTTAATGGGACCCCGGCGGCATTTAATGTGTTTCCCAATTCCGAAATTACGACGACCGTCCCGCCGGGTGCGACCACAGGCTTTGTAACCGTCGTGACAACCAGCCGCACACTCACGAGCAACAGAAAATTCCGAGTACGGCCGTGATTCCCTTTCGTTTTGAGGTTCGCAAAATGTCGTTGGAATGACGGTGGAAGAGCGGCACTTTAGCGCCGCGTTAGAGCGCCTTCGTAATAACGGGCTTTAGCCCCGGGCGTTTCTTGCCCGCGCAATGGAAGCGGCCACGGGCCCTAAAGGGCACTAATCTCCACGCCGTGACGCGGCCCTGAAAGGGCCGCTCTTCCACGATGGCTTCGGCATTCATATCGATAGGGGCTCCGCAACAAGAAAGGGCACGGCGTTTGCCGTGCCCCCTTCACAGTTTGCGTCTACTCAACTGCTTACAATCTGTTGGCCTCAGCGGCTGAAGCCGTGCCCTGATACAAATCTACTGCACATCAGCCCTACTGCACATCAGCCATGATCGAATCTGCTTACGAGCAGCCGCTGGTGCTGCCACAGCTCATGCAGCGGTAGCAGCTTCCATTTCGCGTCATGATGCTGCCGCAGAAGCTGCAGCTTGGAGCGTCTCCGAGGTCAACGATGCTCGACAGCGCGTCGGCAGCGTGCACGGAACCCTGACCTCGGCCCTCAGACTTTGGACCTCCCGCGGATGCCGTGCCGTTTATGTCGGTGCCTTCGATCTGACCTCCGTTGCCGGCTGGCCGCAGCCGCAGGTTGTCGAACAGCATCTGCTGCTGGCCCGTCAGGAAACGCAATTGGAGCCAGCGGAAGATGTAGTCCATGATGCTCTTGGCATACCCGATGTCCGGATTGCCGGACCATCCGCTGGGTTCGAAGCGGGTGTGGGCAAACTTCTCGCAGAACAGTTTCAAGGGCACGCCGTGTTGCAGCGCGATCGAAACACCCAGCGCGAAGCTGTCCATCAGGCCTGAGACTGTCGATCCCTCTTTGGCCATGGTCACGAACAGTTCGCCGGGTTCGCCATTCGGATACATCCCGACGGTGATGTATCCCTCGTGATCTCCAACTTTAAACTTGTGCGTGATCGAGGCACGCTCTTCCTGCAGCTTGTGGCGGACGGCGCGTGGTGGGGCGTTTAGATCTTCTTCTTCGATTACCACAGGTGCGGTTGCTGGCTGATTGCCCGCGCTAGCAGTCTTGGTCCCCGCGGCCGAAAGAGGCTGCGATTTCTTGCAGCCGTCGCGGTATATAGCGACTGCCTTCAGGCCGAGCTTCCAGGCTTGCAGGTAGGCGTCCATGATGTCTTCGACCGACGCGTTCTCGGGGAGGTTGACAGTCTTCGAGATCGCTCCTGAGATGAAGGGCTGCGCAGCTGCCATCATGCGGAGATGTCCCGTGTAGTGGATGGAGCGCGTACCCTTCGCCGGCTTGAACGAGCAATCGAAAACCGCGAGATGGTCTTCTTTAATATGCGGCGCGCCTTCGATCGTGCCGGTCGCGTCGATATAGCTGACAATAGCGTCGGTCTGCTCGTGCGTGTATCCGAGCTTGAAGAGTGCGGTGGGCACGGTGTTGTTGACGATCTTGATCATGCCTCCGCCAACCAGCTTCTTATATTTCACCAGCGCGAGATCCGGTTCAATGCCAGTCGTGTCGCAGTCCATCATGAAGCCGATGGTTCCCGTTGGGGCTAGGACTGTGACTTGGGAATTGCGGTAGCCGTGTTTTTCGCCGTGCGAGAGAGCTTCGTCCCAGCACTGCTTGCTGGCTTCGTAGAGCGGGGTCGGGACGTTTCCTTTGTTGATGCCATTGACGCTGGCGCGGTGCATGCGGATTACATCTAGGAACGGCTCGCGGTTGATGTACCAGCCGGGGCAAGCGCCGCCGGGCATGACGTTCGAGCCGAGGTTAGTCTCCGACAGATTCTTCTTGGTCGGCTCGGTGGCGGGCGTCAGCGGCTCGCACATTTCGGCGATGCGCGAGCTCTGCAGATACGCTTCGCCGCACATGATGGCGGTGACGCAGGCGGCGTAGTCGCGTCCGCCGTCGCTGTCGTAAGGATGTCCAGCAGCCATCAGCAGGGCGCCGAGATTCGCGTAGCCAAGTCCAAGCGGACGATAGTCGTGCGAGTTGGCCATGATCGCTTGCGTGGGATATCCAGCATTGTCGACCAGAATCTCCTGAGCGGTAATCAGGACATCGACCGCATGCCGATACGCTTCGACATCGAACGTGCCATTGGGCGCGAACTTCAGCAGATTCAGGCTGGCCAGGTTGCAGGCGGAGTCGTCAAGGAACATGTACTCGCTGCAAGGATTCGAGGCATTGATGCGAGCCGTGTTCTTCGACGTGTGCCAACGGTTGACCGTGGTGTCGTATTGCATGCCGGGATCACCGCAATGCCATGTGGCTTCGGAAATCTTGTGCAGCAGCTCTTTCGCTTTGAAAGTCTTGACCACGGAGCCATCGGTCACGCTCCGCGTGGAGAAATCAGTGTCGCGGACGACAGCGTACATGAAGTCGTCGGTGACGCGGACGGAGTTGTTCGCGTTCTGGAAGAAGATGGACGAGTAGGCGTCGGAATCGGGATGTGAGCCGTCGTATCCCATGGATACCAGCGCGTGCGCCTTGGCTTCTTCTTTCTGCTTGCACTCGATGAACTCAACGATGTCGGGATGGTCCACATTAAGAATGACCATCTTGGCAGCGCGGCGCGTCTTGCCTCCGGACTTGATGACGCCGGCGAAGGCGTCGAATCCTTTCATGAAGCTGAGCGGGCCGCTGGCGGTGCCGCCGCCGGAGAGAGTCTCGGTCGATCCGCGCAGAGGAGAGAGATTCGTGCCGGTGCCGCTGCCCCACTTGAAGAGCATGCCTTCGGTCTTGGCGAGGGTCAGGATTGAATCGAGCGAATCTTTTACCGAGTTGATGAAGCACGCGGAGCACTGCGGCTTGCGGTATCCGGTAACGCCGAATTCGACCTCCTGGGTCTGCTGGTTCCAGTGCCAGTTCTGGCCGTCAGAGTTGGGCTCGATGCGGTCGCATCCGACGTTGAACCAGACGGGCGAGTTGAAGGCCGCGTACTGACGAACGAGGATGTGTACGAGCTCGTCGTGGAACGTGGCGCTGTCTTCGGGCGTCCGGAAGTAGCCCTGAGCCATTCCCCAGTCGCGGATCGATTCGGCGACTCGGCAGACGAGCTGACGCACTCCGGTTTCGCGCTCCGGCGTACCAATCTTGCCGTGCAGATATTTCGAGGCCACGATGTTGGTCGCCGTCATCGACCAGTCTTTGGGGACTTCGACGTCTTTCTGCTCGAAGATCACGTTGCCCAGGGAGTCCGTAATCTGAGCGAGGCGGAGATCCCACTCGACTTCATCATAGGGAGAGACACCCGGCTTGGTGAACAGGCGCCGGAAGGAAAGGCCGGGGGCCTTTTTCTTCTGTGGGGCGGAAGTCTGTAAAGTCGCGGGGATCGAAGGCGCGGCGGTCTTGGGTTCGGTCGTGGTCTTTAATTCTGCCATCAGGGGCTCTCCTAATTAGATTCTATGTGTGCTGCGCCCGATTCGGGCGTCCGTTGGGGGCGGGAAATCGGGGTACGGCGGGTATTGCGAAATCGGTTGTAAGAGATCTCGGTTTCAAATCGTCCCTGCGGACGCCCTTTCGTCTCAATTTGCTCCCCGCCAGTTGCGGGCTCATCACAATCGTTCCCAATGGGAACGGAATAGCACGCGCCGGGGCTATCACAGGGCCGGGGCGCGGTCCCCGGCTAGAAGCCGGATGGAAACAGCGGAACTCGTTGAACCTTTGTGGCAGTCACTGCTGTGGCAGTCACCGCTTCCAGCGGCGTTGCCTTGGTCTTTAAAGTGCCGGTCTCACTACGCGGATTTGGCAGTGTCACGGTGTCGGCAGTGGCGGACGGGAGCGTCCGCACCACATTCTGCTCAGCGGCTGGGGTGAGTTCCAGGGAACTGGCGAAATGGGAGCCGATGCCCGTGGCTTTTTCGGAGGAGGAGACGATCCACTGATTGAGCGCACTGCAAATGCTGCGGCGCTGGGCTTGATCCTGAATTTCGACGAAGCGGACGAAGTAACGTCCGGATTCGAGGCGGGCGCGCATGGGATTGGTGCGCGACAGCATGCGGTCGAGGACGAAGGCCATGTCGTCATCCTCAAAGAATTGGGTCACGGCGAGCATGCGGCGGCCAGAATCGGCTTCGGGCTTTGGGCTTCCGGCTCCCGGAACCGCTCGGCTCCCGTTCGAGCTGCCCATATCCATGATTTCTTCGGCCAAGGCAAAGACGCCCGGCTTACTGGGTACGCACAAAAGACTGTGATGGGACTCGCAGCGGAACCACCGCGACCATTGCAGACGACGATAGTCGAGCGGACGATCGAAGCCGTGGCGTGCCAGGGATTCAGACACGAGACGAGTTAACGTTTCCATTGCGGGCTCCTAGATCAAGGTAATTCCTTACGTCGTGCACGGGGGAGGATCGAGCACGGTCACCGCACTTCATTAGGCTTCGGGCCGGCGGCATTTGGCTTCCGCAAGACCGAAGGTTGGTTATGGTTTGAGGTTTCGGCGCCGGGCCTACGGACCGAAAGCCCGGGCGCCTTATCCTTCTTCTCTGCGTGGGTTCCGAGTCACCTCTGGCTCAGTGCCACTCCGCAGTTTGGCCACTCACTCTCTCAATTCCAGCCCCATTCCCGTGAGGCGGAATTTACGTGCTTGGGATTGCAAAGTTACTCCTGCAGGTTGTGCATGTCAAGAGGGAAACACTATGGGTTGTATCTCTAGCAATGACGGGCTTGATGCTGCATTCGAGACGGGATTTCCACATAATCATTATGGACAGTCCGCCCCCAGACCTTCGACTCAGTCCTTGGACCTCAGTCTTATTTCTTAGACTATGGACCTTGCCACCCGAACCCTTTGACCTTCTCACATCAAACTCAGCCGCGTAGCTGGGACGCGAACCGGTTGTGGTGACTTGCGCGCGCGCGGCATCCTTTCTTGACCCGCGGTGCGATGATCTTCTTCATTGCGAAAGTTGGCTTTGATTTTTTGAATGCGTAGCGGCTCGAAGCGAAAATCGCTCGCGCCGGCGAGGTCATCCTTGTGCGGTCGCGTGTCCAACGGAGCCGGAGCCAGACCCAGACCCAGACCCATGGGAACGTAGATGTCTTCGAAAATTTGCCGCGGAGCAATGCTGAGAACTCCGTCGACGGACTCGACCAGATAATCGCCCTTTCGCCCGCAGTGCTGCCGTCCGAGGTGATCGGTGAAGCTAAGGTTCGAGCTGAGTTGTTTGGCTTGGACTAAGAACCGCGTGCGATACGTCTTCCATTCCATAGATTTCATGGCGCGCTGACCCGAGAAGAACTAACGAATCGTAATCCTGAGTGTCCTCAAAAGCGTTTCGCAGCTGGGACGTTCTGTTTTTTTTGTGAGGGCGAAGGAGAATGTAAGTGCGAAAGCGCCGCGGGTCAATTCAGTATTTTTGGTGCAATTGAGGAAAAGGGCGGCTACACACTTGCATGGATTTTTGTGGATCAAGCACTGCGTCTCAGAACGATGGCGAATGGGCCTGATCGTGAGACTTTCTGCGCGCACAGCGGGCACGCCGCAAAATTCGAAAGAGCGCCTGGATGTATTGTCCACAGGGCTTGCACAGGAAATGCAGAAACCGGACTTCCAGTTTTTTCGAAAAGACTCTTGTGAAGATCAAAAGCTTTCACCGCAGAGTGCAGAGAGGACGCAGAGGAGCTATGCTGCTGATTTTTCTTTAGCCACGTTCAGTGACTTCGTCGAAAACCAATCCAATAGTCGCTGCTCGAACTCTTTCGGCGCGACGCTAAACGCTCCGCAGTGATCGGCGTAGGGTACTTCCCACAGAATAGTTCCTGGGGCGCGTGCATGGATCAGCTCCGAATGCCGCACCGGAATGTTGCTGTCGGCTCTTCCGTGAATGAGCAGCACCGGCAGGTGACTTCGGGCGCTGGACTTCGCGGGCGAGACGCGCTCCATATCGAGTCCGTATTTCCAATGGGAGCGGAGGAACGCGACCTCGACGACCGGACGAAGAAAAGTGCGGCCGAGCCACGGTCCAGTGTGAAATGGCTGTCCCATGCGGTCGTAGGCGATTTCGCGAAAATCGGCGAACGGGGACTCGGCGGCCACAGCGCACATCTTCGGATGCGTGTCGAGTGACTGGAGCAATTCTGCAGCGCCCATCGATTCGCCGAGTCCGAAGACGCATTGCGGGTGCGCTTGCGCCTCAAGCAAATCGATCCACTGCTGTATGTCATTGCGCTCGAGCAAGCCGTAAGTCGCGAGCTCTCCGCCGCTCACGCCATGTGCACGGGCGTCGGGCAAAAGCACAGTGAATCCGTGGGCAAGGAGCAGATTCGCATATCCGACCATGCCCAGGCGGTTGTCGCCCAGCCCGTGAAGCAGGATGGCAGCATTTCCGTTCGCCGATTGTGGCTTGATCATCCATCCCTTGAGTTGAATGCCATCGGGCGTAGTAATCGAAACGTCGGCCAAATCGGCGTTGACGGCGTGAAGAGAGTTGCGCATTTCTGCGGCATCTTCATCCGTCAGAGGCCGGCGGCCAGGATGCAGTGTGCCATCCGCGAGATAAATGCCGGCGACGATGCTGAAGGCGAGATAGAGCAAAAATCCGAGCAGCAGGCGACGAGCGCGGCGTGATGGTGACATTGTCTATCGGAAGGTACGAATAACGCCGAGTTCCGGTTCCAATGAATTCACCGCGCGACAGGAAGGAGCCTAGAGACCGCCAGACTACAGGAATCACCCGAGCGGAAGTTCGCGGGCGCGGAACGACAATAGATAGAATGAATGCGAATTCATCATCAGGAGAGTGCTTGCATGAATACCGATCCTGTTTGTGGCATGAAAGTTGATCCGGGTAACTCGCAATACGAATCGCAGTATGCCGGGAAGAATTACAGTTTCTGCTCGCTGGAGTGCAAGAACAAGTTCGATCAGAAGCCCGAGCAGTACGCGAAGTCAGCAGCCTGATTTTTCTCACGTGGCGCAAAGAAAAGGCCCTTGCTTCGGCAAGGGCCCTTCTTATTTCAGCTGCTGGATATTGTTATCGGTGCGCCAGAGCGGGTTCGTGAGCGCCTTTGCCCGCCTTGAACGTAGCGTACCGCTTATTGATCTCGTCCCAGTTGATAACGTTCCACCATGCCGCTAGATATTCCGGACGGCGGTTGTTGTATTTCAGGTAGTAGGCGTGCTCCCACACATCATTGCCGAAAATTGGATAGAGCCCTTGCGAAATCGGGTTGTCCTGGTTCGGCGTCGACATGATCTGTACCTCGCCGTTGGTCTTGCCGGCAAGCCAGACCCATCCGGAGCCGAATTGCTTCGCCCCGGCGTCGTTGAATTTGGTTTTAAAGTCGTTAAAGTTACCAAACGTTTTCTGAATCACTTCAGCGATGGGGCCGCTCGGATCGCCTCCGCCTTGCGGTTTCATGATCTTCCAGAACATGGTGTGGTTGACGTGCCCTCCGCCATTGTTGCGGACGGCCCCGCGAATGTCCTCGGGAACGGCATTGAGGTCGCGGATCAGATCTTCGGCAGACTTGCCGGCTAGGTTGGGATGCTTTTCGATGGCGGCGTTCAGATTTTTCACATAGGCGCCGTGGTGCATATCGTGATGCAGAGTCATCGTCTGCTTGTCGATCGTGGATTCCAGTGCGTCATAGGCATACGGCAGTGGGGGTAGTTCGTGAGCCATTTTTATCGTTCCTCCAGGCTTTTGAGATGACGGAAAATGGGGTTTCGATGCAAGTGTTGGAGGACATTATACCGCCTGAAGAGTGACCGGGTTCGGTTCCGTTCCACCTTGCTTCGCTTCGGCGGGACGGCCCAGGCGGCCGTCGCCACACGAGTCGTCTTACTTCCGGCCCAGCAGGCGGATTCTCGAGGTGAACGCCCGGCCCAGGCAGGCCGTAAACGTGGGTTGCGGATGCGATGTGTCGATCACGCTGTTTACCACATACGGATCACAACGGCCAGTAATGTTATCGAAGCCACCACGCAGTGCCAGGTAGTAACCAAAAAGGTGAAAGCGTTTTTCCAGCTGCAGGTTCATCGAGAAATATTCAGGGAAACGCTGCGCCCCGGGTTTCCCAATCAGTTGTTGTTGATCGTTGACTTCGTTGAAAGGGAATCCGGTGCGCGCTTCCATTGAATAGGCCACTTCTGTTTGATGAAGGATGGGAAGCGAGAAAAACGGCAGATATCCCCAGGAGAGAAAACGGTTTGGCGCGTCCCAGGGATAAGGGCCGGGTTGCTGCGGGGCGAGGATCGGACTATCGACATTGAAATCCAGCGCCTGATTCGAACGTGCGCTGGAGCGCGTATAGGCGCCCATCAACGAATAAGTATCGTGAAAGTTGCGCCGCATCGTGATCTGGAATGCATCGTAGTGATCTTCGCGCGTGTTCTGCAGGACGAAATCTCCGGTCGTCGAATTCGCGCGAGCATCATAGACAAAGCCGTTCGTTCCGCGGCGCTGAAAATATTCGGCTTTCATGTAAATTGCCGCGGGAAGTTTTCTTTCCAGGCCGACGCTCCAATTGAGAAATCTTGGCGCTTCGAGATCGGCCGTGTTCGCGGTGAAGGTTGTGGTAACAGGGCCGCTCACCGCGACGCATCCACTCGGAGTCGTGCAATTCGGGTTTGTCGTGAAAAAGGTATCTTCGCGCTTACCTGCGAACGGACGCGCGATCAGAAAAATCGGCGTCGACTCGTAGATAATGCCGATGCCGGCGGAGAGCTTTGTTGTGCCGGAGTTGTCGAGCACATAGGTGCCCGCGAGCCGCGGTGCGAAGTTCTTATGATGCACCAGGCTGTCCCAGTCGAAGCGAACTCCCGGCTCTACCAGCAGGCGATCGGTGATGCTCCACCGGTCTTCGGCATAGGCGGAGACTTCGGAGTTATATTGCTCGACCAGTGGCGCGGGTGTGAACGTCGAATAGCGCGTGCAAGGAAATTTCGCGTCCTGCGGAGCGGTCAGACAGAGATCGGCGGACGTCAGGGGGTTGTCGTCGCTCAAATACGAGATCGGCTGGCGGTTGAAATGAGCGTCGTAGGAGATTTTATCGAGGTCAATTCCGACTTTGAAGTCATGCCGGCCGTGCCAGTGCTGCGGAGGCAGATAAACGTTGGATAGTCCCTGCCAGCGCGTGGCCGTAGTTTCGGCGTTCAGATAATAATTTCCGCCAGCTGTCTGCGTATCCACAAAATATGGATTTGTGCCGTAAGGCGTGAGATTGATGTCGTACTGATCGAACGCGAGACCGGTCTCGACCAGCATCCCATTGGCGAAGTAGTGCTGGTCTTTGATGCTTGGAAAGTAGGAATACTCGACGTCCTTGGGATTGGAGAACTGCGGGCTCTGCGGCGAAAGATATGCATACTGGTCGTGAAGATGATTCACCAAGAAACTGGTGGTCAGGATGTTTCGGCTGGTGAGATTGGCTTGCAGCTTGGTCAGATTGCCGAAACGCAGGATGTGATCGTTATCCTGCCCGACCGGCAGCGCCGTGTAGATCAGGTTGTCGTACTCGCCATCGAATGAGTTGTAGTACCAGATTCTGTGCTTCATGATGGGGCCCGAAAATGTGACGAGCGGAAGGAACTGGTCGAAGCGCCATCCATGTTTGTTCTGCACCGAAGGGATGAAGTTCGTCGCCCAGAAGCGGAAGTGGTCGTCCCCAATGCCGGTATTGAGCATGAGCAGTCCGCCCGATCCTTTTCCCGCTTCTGCAGGCTCGCGCGAAGGTTCAACCTGGATCGAACGGAAGGCGTCGGTGCTGACCCGGATCAAAAGTTGTCCATTTGCGGGTTGCGTGACGTTGAATCCGTCGAGCAGCGTGACCGTCTGATAGGTCTGAGCTCCGGCCACGTGAGGTTGGCCGGTTTGATCGCTCACCACGCCGGGGATGAAGTTGATGGCATTGCGGTAGTCGTGCGTGGTCGGAAAGACCATGTTCACAACATCGAGTCCGCTAAGCGATTCTTTGGAGGAGACTTGCGCCGGATCGATGGCCGGAGCGGATTCATGCACGTCGACGACTTCCTTAACTTCCTGTTGACGTGAGATCGAGACTTCTACGGTGGCTCCGGGCGTGATTTGAACCTTGGGCTCGTCGAGCGCATAGAAGCCTTCTTTTTCCACGCGAAGTTGGTATTGGCCGGCGGCAACGCCGGGCAGAGAGCATCGCCCCGAGTGATCGGTCTCGCAATGAGCCGCGGATGCGGGCGGCGCTTCCAGCGAAACGCGCGCCGAAGGAACGGCTACCCCATTTTCGTCGATGACCGCAATCGTCGGCCCAGGCGCCGTCTGGGCCGCTGCCGTGCACGCGATCGCGACGGTCAAGAGGAGGGCACGCATCTCGTTCGAGGCTATTGTACTTTGGGATGCGCGCCTGAAAGCAGGTGTTGGACGCGGTTCCTTGCTCGGCCACGGACAGCGTCTATCTTTTCCGATTCTGGAGTTCGACTTCGTCGCGAATGTGGCGAAGCACGCGCAGATGAATTTTGTGAATGATCTGGTCGGACCAAAGCCGCCAATAATGTGATGGCCAGAGTCCGTGCTGGTACCGGGTTGTGGTGCCGGGTTGTTCCCTCCAGCCGAGTGCCGCCGTCGGGCAGAGGAGTCAGCAGAAATTGTCCGCCTTAAGAGGTAAGAAATCCGTGAAGGTGTGGCGTGTCGATATGAGGTTGTGCTTGATGGCGAAGCCTCCGATACCGATGAGGGTGTAGCGCCCGCGGTCGATGCTCCCTGTGGCCCGCCAGAGACTCAGAGACGACTTCATGAATCGCTCCTCAAATCGGGAATGCTAATTCTTGTACTTTCTGTATGAACAGAAAATACAGAAATAATAAGCGAATAGTCAAGTTCTTTTTCCTGCTCGGTATTAAGCCCTCACGCTACATCGATTTTCTTCGCCTTTTTTGGTATTGCACCTATACCAAAACCCAATAATCCGGGTTATAGTTCAAGCACCCGCTCAGAAGGATCTCCTCCTCATGTTGTTGCCTCTGACCTCCCACGAAGCCCTGATGCTTACCGCTCGTTTTGCCTGCACTGCCGATCGTATGCGCGCCACCGACCAGTCCTTTGCGGTGCGTGCCAGCATTTGCGATACCGCCAGCCGCATTGCTTTCTTGCGCGCCCAGATGATTGCCCAGAAAGAAGAGATCCTTCCTGTCTTGGGCGAGCCCTTCCGCCGCGCCGCATTCGCCGTCGTTTGAAAATAGTCCACCTTTTTCCGCGCGTCTGCCGTACAAACTTCATGTGGGGCAAGTAGGTCCATTGGAGTCGGGTTCGGAGCCAGCCCGCAAGCGCTCGGTTCCTGGCGGCGCAGATTCGGAACACCATCGCGCCGACGGACGGCTGCTACGGCTAATCGCGGTCTTCAAATTCCTTAAAGCCACCTCATTGATCGCGCTATCTGTCGGCGTCTTCCGACTGATGCACCAGGACCTCGGCCAGCGGCTGGAGTATTGGGTGCGCGCGATGCGACTCGATCCCGGCAATCGGTACGTCGAAATGCTGCTGATGCGGATGTCGAACCTGACTCCGGCCCAGATCAAGAAACTCGGTCTCGTCGGCCTGATCTATGCAGCGCTGTTCCTGGTCGAGGGTATCGGCCTCTGGATGCAAAAGCGCTGGGGCGAATGGGTCACCGTTGTCATCACCGGAATGCTCATACCGGTTGAGATCTACGAGATCTTCCGGCATCCGGGTATCGGGAAAGTCCTGGTTCTGATCCTCAACGCAGCCGTTGTGGGCTATCTGATCTATCGAATCCGCACCACAGACGCGACGGCCTGATTACCTCCAGCGCTCCTATCAACTCCTAAACTTTTAGTTTGACAGCGACGTCTTTTCGCAGTAATCTCCTAAAAACTTAGGAGGTGCGTTTCATTTGGGCCCGAACCGGAAGTCTTCGCCGCAGTTGACTCCGCTGGAACTTCGCATCATGCAGGTTCTGTGGGAGTGCGGAGCCAGCACCGTCCAGGCCGTGCAGAACAACTTATCGGGAGAGCCTCTCGCCTACACGACGGTCCAGACGATGCTGAATGTTCTACAGCGCAAGGGCAAGGTGAAGCGGCGCCTGGTGGGGAAGGCATATCAGTACATTCCGGTCCTGACCCGCGATCGTGCACTACGGGAAGCGGCCGCTGATCTGCTGAACCGCATGTTTGGCGGTTCGGTGGATGCCCTCCTGATGAGCCTGGTGAAGAGCCAGCAAATCGACGCCGAAAAACTCGCGAAGCTGCAGAAATTGATCGATGAGTATCAGGAGAGCGAGGAGGACTGACATGGAAGCGGCGACCCGAATGCTCGTGGCCTATCTGCTGAATTCCTGTTGGCAGATCACGGTGATTGCGGTGCTAGCGCTCCTGTGTTCGGTATTCCTGGGGCGTGCACCCGGCCGCTACCGGCACCTCCTGTGGGTTTTGTGCCTGGCAGCGTGTGTGCTCGTCCCCGTAGCCACAGTAATAATGCAGGCTCGCATGGGCGGGCCAGCCGACGACAGCGCTCGGGTGTTCGCCAAAATGAGTACCCACATTGCGGCTTCACGCCAAGGGGGATGGTCTTTCTTTAGTTTTCATAGCCGTACTCGTCCCGTCCAATTAACGCCTCTGTTGTTGAATGTCGCAGCATGGTCGTATCTGGTTCTGCTGGTTCTTCGTTGCGTCCAGCTTGCATGGATTTATCGCCGAACTTCGCGCGTCCGAACGACAGCCTACGAGAGAGGCGTTCCGCCGTCTATTGCCCAGGCCGCGGAAACTTGTCGACAACTTTTCTCAATTCCACCCATCTCTCTCTTGTGCTCCGGCGAAATCCCGAGCCCATCGACTGTGGGATGGCGCAATCCGGTCCTGCTTGTCCCGGTCAGTTTTTTCACCGACGACATTCGCGAGGAAGATGCGATTTCAGCCTTGGCGCACGAGATGGCTCACATCCGGCGACATGACTTCGCGCTGAACCTGTTCTACGAGTTGATTTCGGTGCCGCTGTGCTTCCATCCCGCGACGGCATTCATTAAGACCCGAATCGCGCAAACAAGAGAGCTAGCCTGCGACGAGATGGCGGTCCGCCTCTTGCCGTCGGGCAACCAGTATGCCCGTTCTCTGCTGCACATCGCGCAGACGATGTTTGCCGCTGCCCCTTCGGCAAAGTCGAACTATGCAATGGGGCTGTTCGATACACATGCTCTGGAGGAGCGAATTATGAATATTCTCAGGATGCCGAACGGTGCAGGGCGCGGAAGCCGCACAAGAATGCTGGCGGCGTTTGTCCTGGTGAGTGCAGTCTCGCTGCTGACTTCTGCTTTTTCGCTGCGTGTTGCTTCCGACACCGCTTCGGCGAACGATCAACGATTCGTAGGTACATGGGTTACGAAGTACAAAGGTCAGACCTTCATCACGCTGAAACTAAGGTCGACGAAAGATGGATTGGGAGGATCATGCATCCACGTAGACCGAGTCGGCGTGTTAGAGGATGGCGAACTGATCCCGGGCAGCGACCAATATGTCGAGCAGGAAATCGTGCAGGCGAAAGTTTTTGCGAACAAACTCGATCTGCGGATTGGCGGCCACGATTCCCTCCACTTCGAACTCACGTTGAAAGGAGACAATGACGCTGACGTGCTTGCCGTGGGAGACGCGCCGGATAAGAACTCGCCGGATCAGCCTCCGCCGCAGAAGATTCCCTGGCATTTTGAGCGCGTAGCTGACCTCAAATAGAACACGATCACCACTTCGCACTTTGCACGGTGGAATCCCCTCCGCCGTTCTTCATCTCATGCAGCAGGAAACTTAGGACGACAGATATAATGGCCCTCATTCATGCCACTTCCCAACGGCAGCAAACTGGGGCCCTACGAGATCCAATCTGCGCTCGGTGCGGGCGGCATGGGAGAAGTGTATCGGGCGCGTGACACGCGGCTCGACCGCACGGTCGCGATCAAGATTCTTCCGCCGCATCTTTCTTCCAACGCCGAGTTGAACGCGCGCTTTGAGCGCGAGGCCCGGGCTGTTTCTTCCCTGAATCATCCGCATATCTGCCATCTCTACGACATCGGTACCCAGGACAGCACGGCATTTCTCGTCATGGAGTATCTCGACGGCGAAACGCTGGCCGATCGCTTGCGCAAAGGTCCGATCCCGCTTAAGCAGGCTCTTGATTTTTCGATCCAGATCGCCGAGGCGCTGGCGACGGCGCACAGAGCGGGCATCCTGCATCGCGATTTGAAACCGCAGAACGTGATGCTGACTGCTAGCGGAGCGAAATTGCTGGATTTTGGTCTGGCAAAGTCGAGTCCAGTGCTAGGCGGAGGATCGTCGGCCAGTGGCATGACTCCATCGACGCCGACCATGACGATGGCGGAACTAACCTCTCCGCCGAAGTCACTGACCCGGCAGGGAACTGTGGTTGGAACGTTTCAGTACATCGCGCCGGAAGTGCTGCAGGGAGTCGAGGCCGATGCGCGCAGCGACATCTTCGCCCTGGGATGCGTCTTCTACGAAATGTTCACCGGCCGGCGCGCGTTCGAAGCGAAAAGCCAGCTCGGGGTCATGACGGCAATTCTGGAAAAAGATCCGGAGCCAGTCAGCCAAATTGTACCGACACTGCCTCCCGCGCTGGACCATCTGGTCAAAACCTGTCTGGAGAAAAACCCGGAAGAACGTTTCCAGACGGCACAGGATGTGAAGCTGCAACTGAAGTGGATTGCCTCCGGAGGTTCGGCTCATTCAGCGAGCGCGCCGGTTACGCCGGCAGAACCGTCGCGAATCGGCTGGGCGATCGCCGCCATCGCAATTTTGCTTGCGGCGGCCGCTGGAATTGGCTATCTGAACCTTGCCTCGCGCTCGACTCCCGTGGTGCGAGCCTCGATCCTTCCGCCGTCCGGCACGTCTTTTGTGACGATGGCTCCGGCTTCCGGTCCGGCCGTTGTGTCGCCCGACGGCACCCGGGTTGTTTTTTCTGCCCGCGACGACAAAGGAAAAGTTCTGCTTTACGTGCGGGCCCTGAATTCAGTGGCTGCCCAACCTCTGCCCGGCACTGACGACCCGATGTATCCCTTCTGGTCGCCCGATGGAAAGCAGATCGGGTTTTTTGCGTTAGGAAAGTTAAAGAAGATCGACGCGGCCGGCGGCCCGGCGCAGGTCATCTGCGATGCCAGTAATGGCCGCGGCGGGGCATGGAATAAAGACGGCGTGATTTTATTTTCGCCTTCCGTATCGTCCACGATCTTTCGCGTCCACGACAGCGGGGGAAAGCCCGAGCCTGCGTCGAAGTTCGATGCTTCGCGCTTCGAGAACAGCCACCGCTGGCCTTTTTTCCTGCCGGATGGCCAACACTTTCTCTTCTGGTCGCGCAATTCTCTGGGAGCCGCAGAGCAGACCTTGTATGCCGGCAAGGTGGGATCGCTGGAAGCGACGGTCGTGATGAAGGGAATTTCTGCCGGGACCTACGGATCCGGTTATCTGCTCTTTTTGCGCGATCAAACTTTGCTGGCACAGCCGTTCGATCCGGACAGCCTCAAGCTGAGTGGAGGCGCAACTCCCTTTGCCGAGCACATTGCGATTAACGACGCGACCAGCGTTCCGGAATTTTCCGCTTCGAATAACGGCGTCCTCGTCTATCAAACGGGTGAGGCCAGAGGCGCGTGGGATCTGCTCTGGTTTGACCGCTCTGGAAAGCAGTTGGGCGTGATTGCACAGCAGGAGCCCTACTATTATCCATCGCTTTCGCCGGACGAAAGCCGGGTTTCTGTTTCTCTTTTCAACGGCTCGCAGGGTACGGCAAATATATGGATTCTCGATTCGAAACGCGGGACGAAGTCGCGCCTGACCTTTGGCAGCGGAACACAACTCGCATCTCAGTGGTCACGCGATGGCAAGACGATTTATTACACCTCGGACACAAATGGGGGACGTCACATTTTCTCAAGGCCAGCCGATGGAAGCGGGACGGAGCAAGTGTTGCTAAATAGTCCAGATGCTTCGTCGGAATTTCTGGATAGTGTCTCGCGTGATGGCAGATACCTGGTCTATGCGCGGCAGATCGCCAACGACCCGCATAAGAATGCCGACCTTTGGGCGCTGCCTTTGTTCGGCGATCGCAAGCCGTTTCCAATTGTGCAGACTCCTTTCGACGATCTGAATGCCGCCCTTTCGCCGGACGGAAAGTGGATCGCATATCACAACAACGAGTCTGGAAGGAACGAGGTTTATATCACCGCCTTTCCTGCCGGCGGCGCGAAGTGGCAGGTTTCCAGCAGCGGGGGCGCGGATGCCCGATGGAGAGGCGATTCCAGGGAGATGTTTTTTCTCGATCCCTCGGACGATCTTGAAGCCGTCGACGTGGATGGCAGTGGACAAACCCCTCGCCTGGGCGTTCCGCATGCCTTGTTTCAGGCAATCGGTGTGCAGCGCCAGGTCGGCACCTATGTTCCGAGCAGCGACGGCAAGAAGTTCCTGGTAAATAGCGGAAGCGCGAAGCCCGGGGCGGAACCGCTCACGCTCGTAACGAACTGGACAGCCGAGCTGAAGAAATAGCGGTCGTATAAACTTTTTCTCCTATGAAAGCCGCAGTACTCTCCGCGCTCGACAAACCTCCGCGATGGGAGGATTTCCCCGATCCGCAAGCGAACGAAGGCGAAGTCATCGTTCGCGTCCGTGCGGCGGCGCTCAAGCCGATCGATCGCCAGTTGGCAAGCGGGGCGCATTATGCGTCGCAGCATACCTTGCCGATGGTTTGCGGTAACGATGGCGTCGGCACTCTCGATGACTGCAAGAGAGTTTTCTTCGCAGCGCCTCGATCGCCCTACGGAGCGATGGCAGAACGCACTGTCGTGGCGGCGATGCGATGCCTTCCGCTTCCCGACAACATTAATGATGTGACCGCGGCAGCTGTCTTCAATCCCGGACTCTCGGCATACGGTGCGATCAAGTGGCGTGCGCAGCTTGTGTCTGGCGAAACCGTACTGATTCTTGGAGCGACGGGGGTGACCGGGAAACTCGCGGTCCAGACCGCGAAGCTTCTGGGAGCGGGCCGGGTCATCGCTGTGGGCCGGAATGAAGAAGTGCTCAAGACCTTGCCTGATCTTGGTGCTGACGCCGTGATTCGTCTCGACAAGAGCGGGACTGAACTCTCCCAAACCTTTGCGCAGGAAGCAGGCACGAAGGGATTTGACGTTGTGATTGATTATCTTTGGGGGCCTCCCGTCGATGCGCTCTTGGGTGCGATTGTGCGAAAGGACTTTAGCGCAGCATCTTCGAGAGTTCGACTGGTTCAGGTTGGCGAGAGCGCCGGATCGGCAATTTCACTTCCGGCGGCCGTACTGCGAAGTTCTCGACTGGAAATTCTTGGGGCCGGGAGTGGCAACGCTCCGGCTTCGCGCGAAGCGTGGGGTGAGGCGATTCAGTGGCTACTCGGGAATGTCGCTCGCGGGGCGTTAAAGATAGACACCGAGCGGGTGCCACTGGCAGAGGTTGAGTCCGCTTGGGCACGCAATTGGGAAGGACGCCGACCGGTAATCATCCCCTAAAGACGGCCTCGCGGGCTCATGGCAACGTGAAGGCGACGAGAGCATCGCCCGGTTTTTCTTCGGTAATCTTGCCGTGACCGCCCGCAGCGATGACCACGTATTGTTTGCCATTCCGCATGAACGTCATGGGTGTGGCGTGACCGCTGTCGGGCAACTGACCCTTCCACAACTCTTTCCCAGTCTCGACATCGAATGCAC
>Ga0209168_10000639_pt1 | contig 31876 bp, 28 predicted proteins | sample Coa_R1_FD_187156 | JGI IMG/M metagenome (GOLD analysis project Ga0209168, IMG submission 187156) | Surface soil microbial communities from Centralia Pennsylvania, which are recovering from an underground coalmine fire - Coalmine... | ecosystem: Environmental > Terrestrial > Soil > Unclassified ...
GCAGTTGATCACGTCGTCGGGGGTGAGCCAGCCGCGCTGCGCGGTGCCCACGCCGTACGGCAGGTTGCCCTGGTCGGCCACGGAGTGCGCGTCGGAGTCGATGGCGAACACCACGCCCGCGTCACGGGCCGCGCGGATGTGGTCCGACGGCAGGTCGAGCCGCTGCGGCGAGGCGTTGATCTCCAGTGCCGTCCCGGTGCGGGCGCAGGCCCGGAACAGCTCGCCGAAGTCCACCTCGACCGTCGGCCGCCGCCCGATCCGCCGGGTCAGGGGGTGGCCGATGATGTTGATCCGCGGGTTCTCGCAGGCGGTGACGAAGCGCCGGGTCATCTCGGCCCGCGGCTGGTCGAAGTTGGAGTGCACCGAGGCCACGCACAGGTCGAACCCGGCCAGGAAGTCCTCGTCCCAGTCGACCGAACCGTCCGGGGCGATGTTGAGCTCGGTGCCGTGCAGCAGTTCCAGCGGCGCCTCCAGGGCCCTCACCCGGTCCCGCTGGGCCAGCATCTTCTCGTCGGTCATCCGCTGGAAGAACAGGTTCGGCGCGTGGTCGGTGATCGCGTAGTACTCGTACCCGCGCCGGGCCGCCGCGGCCACCATGTCCTCCAGGCTGGCCACCCCGTCGGTCAGGTTGGTGTGCGTGTGCAGGTCCCCGCGAAGATCATTTTCCCGAACGAGCCGTGGGATCTCGCCCCGGGCCGCCGCCTCCACTTCTCCGTGGTCTTCGCGCATGGCGGGCGGGATCCAGGCCAGGCCCAGCCGCTCGTAGACCTCTTCCTCGGTGCGCGAGACGACCAGCTCACCTGTCCCGGCATCGAATAGTCCGTATTCGGACAGTTTGAGCTTCTTGCGGACCGCGATCTGCCGGACGGCGACGTTGTGCGCCTGCGAGCCGGTGAAGTACTGCAGCGCGGCGCCCCACGCGTCGAGTTGCACCACGCGCAAGTCGACCTGCAGGCCGTCGGCGGTGCGGATCGATGTCTTGGTGGGACCGCTGGCGATGACCTGCTGTCCGGCGGAGAACGCCGCCATCAGCGGCGCCGAGTCGTCCGCGGCGGCCAGGATGTCGACGTCACCGACGGTCTCCCGCCAGCGTCGCAGCGACCCCGCGTAGGTGCAGCGCTGGCAGCCGGGGACGGCGGACAGCGCCTCCACCAGCGTCGTCGCGGTGTGCAGGGCCACGTCGAGCAGGACCCGCTCGCGGCCCTGCCGGTACACCTCGATGCCGCTGGCGATGCGTTCCTCGCTGCGGGTCCCGAACCCGGCCAGTCCCTCCAGCCGGCCAGCCTTGACCGCCTCGGCCAGTTCGTCCACGGACGAGATGCCGAGGTCGTGGTTGAGTTGCAGGGCGCGCTTGGGACCCAGGCCCGGCACCCGGGTCAGCTCGAGCACCCCGGCCGGGATCTTGGCCCGCAACTCGTCCAGGGCCGCGATATGCCCGGTGGTCAGGTACTCGGCAACCTTGGCCGCGATGGAGGCGCCCACGCCGGGGATGGCGCGCAGGCCCTTGGCGTCGAGCTGGCTGATGTCGTCCGCCCAGCCGCGGACCGACCGGGCCGCCTTCTCGTAGTTCCGGGCCCGGAACACGTCGCCGCCGGTGATCTGGGTCAGCTCGGCGTACTCTCGCAGCAGGGCTGAGACTTCCTCGTTGAGCCAGCTCATTTCCTCTTCTCTTCCCCCCACCCACCCCCTCCCCAGGACCAACCTATGCGTGACACGTGAGCGGGCGGCCGCCGTTGTACGCCACCATGTCGCCCAGGGCCTGGGCGAGGTCGACGGGGGCACCGCGCTCTGCCCCGTCCAGCTCGAGGTAGGCCCGGTGCAGGTTTCCCACGATTCGTTCGGCATCAAGAAGATCTTTGAACTCGCCCAGGTCAATCTGGCGTGCGGCCTGCAGCGGAGTCAGGGCCGCCGCCTTGGCCTGCGCCGCGGTGCGCTGCACGAAGCGCAGGTAGGCCAGCACCTCGTCGATGACCTCGGGGCCGCAGACCGGGCCGTGGCCGGGCACCAGGGTCCGGGCGCCGAGCGGGCGCAGGACGGTTTCGAGCACCTCGATCCAGCCGCTGATCGAGCCCATCAGCGCGAACGGGGTGCCGCCGTTGAACAGCAGGTCGCCGGCGAAGACCACGGACCGTTCGGGGATATGGATGATCGAGTCGTTGGTGGTGTGCGCCGGGGTGCCCACGTAGCGGACCTCGCAGCGCAGGTCACCGGACCACAAGGTGACGCCGTCGGCGTAGGTCAGGAACGGCGGGGCCAGTTCCAGCGGCCCCCAGTCCACGTCGGTCCACACGCCGGCCGGCGGGGGCATCGGCGTGCCGAACATCGCCTCCCGGCACCGTTCGTGCCCGACGATCGTCGCCCCGCCGAACAGGTAGTTGCCGTGCGTGTGGTCGCCGTGGTGGTGGGTGTTGACCAGCGTGCGGACCGGCCGGTCGGTCACGCTGGCGATGGTGCCCAGGTAGGCGCGGGTGCGCCGCTCGGTGGAGGTCGCGTCGACGCTGATCACGCCGTCCCTGCTGACCAGGAAGCCGGTGTTGTTGAGGTACCAGCTGCCGTCAGGCTGCAGGTAGGCGTAGATCCCCTCGCTGACCTGCTGGATCTCGCCCAGGCTCATCGTCGTGGTCCTTCCGGGACGCGGGCAGCAGCAGCGCGGCGGCCAGCAGCACCCCGAAGATGCCCAGCCCGGCCAGGACGTAGGCGTTGCCGGTGATCAGGGCCAGCCCGTGCCACCGGTACTCGGGGAACCAGCGCTGGTCGCCGTACCACTGGTACCAGTAGGGCTGGGTGTTCTTCGGGATCCAGAGCAGGCCGAGCGAGTCCTCGCCGAGGTTGGGCGGACGGACACCGAACCAGCGGGTCGGCCACGCCCCGAACCAGGCCACGATGGCCACGGCCAGCAGTCCGCACACGGCGGCGGTGCGCCGGGCCCCCCGCTGCCAGGCGCGGACCGCGTAGTGCGCGGCCACGATCACGCCCGGCACGATCCACACCCAGTGGTGATCCCAGCTGATCGGGGAGACCAGCAGGCCGGTCAGGGCCGCCATGAGCAGGCCGAGCATGGGGTGGCCCTTGCGGTCGAGCAGCCCGGCGCCGATCGCCCCGGCCGCGACGACCAGCACGGCGACCACGATCCAGGCGGCATGCCCGCCGTTAATGCTGCCGGCCAGCCTGGTGATCAGGCCGTTGAGAGACTGGTTGCCCGCCCAGCCGACGAACCCGGTCCGCCCGGCCTTGGCGAACAGGCCGCCGAACCACCACTTGCTCGAGTCGCCGGGCAAGATGACGAAGCCGAGCAGCACGCTGACCACGAACCCGGCCACCACCAGCGCCGCCTGGCGGAACTTCCTGGCCACGAGCAGGTACGGGACGAAGATCAGCGGGGTCAGCTTGATGCCGGCCGCCAGGCCCGTACCGAAGCCCTTCCACCAGCGGCTCCTTCCCGTGTCCGGCTGGCACAGATCCCACATGATCAGGGCCAGCAGGACCAGGTTGACCTGGCCCAGGTAGATGGTTCGCAACACCGGCTCGGTCCACAGCACCACGCCTGCGCCGAGCAGGGTCGCCCCGGCCCGGACCAGCACCCGGCGGTAGCCGAGCCCGCCAAGGGTGAACCAGGCCACAGCCAGCAGCGAGATCAGGTTGACCGCGACGGTCAGCTTCAGCGACAGCGCGTACGGGACGAAGGAGATGACCGCGAACGCCAGGCCCGCGAACGGGGTGTAAGTGAACGGCAGGTGGAGCTTGCCGTACCCGACCCACTGGTACAGCGGCGAGGCCAGGTGGGGGTCGTAGTACGGCCTGATATGCCGGACGATGAGCCCGCCGGACCGGTAGACCGCGAAGTCGACCGGATCCAGGGTGTAGCCCTTGGCGTGGCCGACCATGTAGATCACGTAGCTGCCGAGGGCGACGCCGAACGCGATCAGGCCGGCCAGCAGCAGCCAGCGGCCGGGCGCGCGGGCGGGCCTGGCTGGTGACGGGGGGCGGGTGAGAACCGATCTCACCTGGCCAACCATAGCCGCTCCGCGGGGCGGGCCAGGCCCCGGTTAGGATTTCACGGATGTCGGAGACACACACCACCACGCGGGCAGCGGGACACGATCAGGCGAGCCGGCTCGTCCGGCTGCGGCTGTCCAGCCTCGGTGCCGTGGTCATGCTCATCATCCAGTTCGTCCTGGGCATCATCTACAACCTGTACGGGACGGCGCCGACGTCGGCCAAGTCGGTCGGCCTGTTCTCCAGCCCGGACCTGGCGCTGCACGTGATCCTGGGCATCCTGCTGGTCATCGCGGCCGTGGGCCAGCTGATCCGGGCCATTACCGTGCGGCACCGGCTGTCGATGTGGATGTCGGCGGTCGGGCTGGTGGCCATCGTGGCCGCGGGCTTCGCCGGGCTCGGCTTCGCCGGGAACGGCGCGGCCGGGGCGTCCCTGGGCATGTCGCTGGCCTTCGCGGTCGCGCTGGCCTGCTACGTGGTCCTGGTCTTCGCCCTGCCTTCGTCTGCTGGGCCTTCGTCGGCTGGGCCTTCGTCGACTACATGATGTAGTAGCCCGCCGTCGACCGGCCCAGGCCCGCATGGCATAGTGAGCACATGAGCGGAGCTGCCCAGCTGGTCACCTCCGGCCCGCTGATCCTGGCACTGCCCGTGGCGGCGGCGGCCGGCGCGGTGACCTTCCTCTCGCCGTGCTGCCTGCCCCTGGTGCCCGGTTACCTGTCGTTCGTCACCGGCATGGCCGGCGCCTCCGGCGCAGCGCCGGCTCCGGCGGCTGGATCGGTGTCCGGCTCGGCGTCGCTGGCGCCGGACGGGCCTGACGGGTCCGCGGTGGCGGTGGCGGCGCGCCCGGTCGCTCCCGCCGTGCCCGCGCCCCGGGCCCGGGTGGTGGCCGGGACGGCGCTGTTCGTGCTGGGGTTCTCGGTGGTGTTCGTCGCCTACGGGGCAGCGCTGGGCGGGCTCGGGCACCTGCTCACCGGGCATGCGCCACTGCTGACCCGGATCCTGGGTGGGCTGACGATCCTGCTCGGGCTGCTGTTCGCCGGGGTGTTCGACCGGTTCGCGTTCGCGGGCCGGATCGTGCGGCCCTCCGCCCGGCCGAGGGCGGGCCTAGCCGGCGCGCCGCTGCTCGGCGTGATGTTCGGGCTCGGCTGGACGCCGTGCATCGGGCCCACGCTCACCGCCGTGCTGGCCCTGTCGGCTTCCAGCGGCACCGTGGCGCGGGGGGCGCTGCTGGCCTTCGTCTACGCGCTGGGCCTGGGCATCCCGTTCCTGCTCGTGTCGTTCGGCTTCCAGTCGGCGATGCGGGCGTTCGCCTTCGCCAGGCGCCGGGCCCGGCTGGTGACGAGGATCGGCGGAGCCATGCTGGTCTGCGTCGGCCTGCTCGAGGTGACCGGCGCCTGGTCCACGTTCATGGCGTGGCTCCAGGTGCACTGGGTCAGCAACTACCAGCCGCCGCTCTAAGGTCGGGCATTGTCCGAGCTGGAGCAGTTGCAGGCCGGCCATGCCCCGGCGGTCCTGGCCTTCGAGCTGGCGAACCGGGCCTACTTCGCTGCCTCGGTATCCGACCGCGGCGACGACTTCTTCGCCCAGTTCGCCGACCGGTACAGCGCCTTGCTGGCTCAGCAGGAGGCCGGCACCTGCGCCTTCTACGTGCTCGTCGACGATGACGGCTCGGTTGTGGGCCGGTTCAACCTGTACGACTTCGAGGACGGCACGCCAGACTCGGCTACCGGGTCGCGCAGCAGGTCGCGGGCCGCGGCGTGGCGACCAGATCCGTCCGGGCGCTGTGCCGGACCGCGGCGGCGCGGCACGGCCTGCGCACCCTGCGGGCGGCCACCTCCCACGACAACACCGCGTCCCAGAGGGTGCTGGTCAAGACCGGGTTCGTCCCGGCCGGCCCGGCCGGGCCGGCCGATCTCGGCGGTAAGTCAGGCACCTGGTACGAGCGCGACCTCCAGCCCTAGACCTTTATCCCGGCCACCGTGGTCTCGTTCCGCGGCGTCGGTACCCCACATGTCCCGCAAACCCCACACGCCCCGGGCTGGGTGCAGCTCGAATGATTGTGGGTCAAAACCCATACCAGGGCATGGGTAGCGACCCACAATCTTTGGTCGAGGCCGGATCGGCTCGGTCGGGCCTCGCCAAACGCGGGCTGGACACGGGCTAGGGCCCGCATGGGCCAGGGTCGACACGGGCCGGGCGCGGGTTGTCAAGTCACGCATCGTGGGTTATCCACAAGGTGCCGGGTTATCCACAGGCGGCAAGGAACGGTTGCGGAGGCGGGCGCCGAGGCGCAGCGTCGATGTCGTGGACGATGAACGCAGTCTGAACTGGCAGTTCCAGCTTCAGGGTCAATCCGGGGTGGTCTCCAGGCAGCAGGCGCGTGCCGCGGGGTTCACCGAGGCAGCCATTGACTGGCAGCTTCGCTCGGGGAGCTGGCAGCGCATATACCGCGGCGCCTACGCGGCGTTTACCGGAGATCCCGCGCGCGAGGCGGTGCTGTGGGCTGCGGTCCTGCGGGCGGGGCCCGGCGCGGTGCTGAGCCACGAGACCGCCGCCGAGGTGCACGGCCTTACGGACCGGCCGAGTACGCAGATCCACGTCAGCGTCCCCGCCGAACGCCACCCGGCCCGTCACCGGAAGATCCATGGGGTGGTCGTTCACCGGGTTCGGTGCCTGGTGCCGCAGTGGCAGCCGCCGTGGCGGCTGCCACGGACCACGGTGGAGGACACGGTCCTGGACCTGGTGGCCAAGGCCCGGACGTTCGACGACGCCTACGGCTGGATCTCGGCCGCGGTGGGCCGCCGGCTGACGTCGGCGGACCTGCTCGGCACGGCACTGGCGGGCCGGTCGAGGATCCGCTGGCGGGCCTGGATGAGCGCCGCCCTGCGGGACGCGGCCGACGGCGTCCACTCTCCGCTGGAGCGCGACTACGTCCACGGCGTGGAGCGCGCCCACGGCCTGCCGGCGGCGCGGCGGCAGGCCAGGCGCGCGGACGGCAGCGGCACCAGGTACCTGGACAACCTGTACGAGGGGTACGACCTGTGCGTCGAGCTCGACGGGCGAGCCGCCCACCCGGCGGAAAACCGCTGGCGCGACACTCACCGGGACAACGCGAACCTGCTGCACGATACCCAGACGCTGCGGTACGGCTGGCCCGACGCGACCGTGCACCGCTGCCGGACCGCCGCCGAGGTCGCCGGGGTGCTGCGCCGCCACGGCTGGACGGGCACGCTGCGCGCGTGCGGGCCCGGCTGCCCGGCCCCGGGGCTGCTAGCGCTTACGTAAAGAGCGGGCCGCGTGGCGCTTGGAGGTCCGCTTGGACCGGCCGGTCGCCTCGGTGGCGGGCGCCGGGGCGGGCGCGGGCTTGGCCGCGGCCACCAGGGCCTCGAAGATCCGCGTGTCGTCGCCCTCTTCGGGGTGCCACTGCACCCCGATGCCGAACTTGTGTCCTTGCAGCTCGACCGCCTCCACCACCTGGTCCGGCGTCCAGGCCACGGTGAGCAGGCCGCTGCCGATCCGGTCGATGGCCTGGTGGTGGGCGGCGGGCACCTGTGCGGTGGCGCCGAGCGCCCGGCCGAGCTTGCTGGCCGCGCTGATCTCGACGTCGTGGACGGTCATCTTCACCGGGTCCGGCTTGTGGCTCTCGGTGCCGAGCCGGTCGGGCAGGTGCTGGGTCAAGGTGCCGCCGCGGGCCACGTTGAGGACGTGCATGCCCCGGGAGATGGCCAGGAAGGGCAGGTCGGCGTCGATCGCCGCGCGGATCATGAGGATCTCGAACCGGTCTCGCCGGTGGTCGGGAATGTCGCTCTGCTCGTGCGGGGCCTCGTTGTACAGGGAGGGGTCGACATCGCGGCCGCCCGCGACGACCAGGGCGTCAATCTTGGCGATCAGGCTGGGAACAGAGCTGGAAGGGACCGGTGGCAAGATGACTGGTGCTCCGCCCGCGCGCTCGACGGCTCGCGCGTAGGTCACCGGCGAGACGACCGCTTCGCGAATCCAGTTGCGCCAGCGAGCTGCCTCCAGCTCACCGGTGATGCCGATTATCGGGCGGCCCATCCGTCGTCCTCCTGCACCTAAGGTTCCACTGCTCATCATCGTCCATCACGCCCGCGCCAGGCCCGCCCACCGGGAAAATCGCCTGCGCCGGTTGATCCCGACATGCCGGGAATCGATGGTAGCGTTCCGCTCCGGATGCGACACTGAGAGTGTGACGATGTCGGCAGGAAGCGGAACGCCGCGCCATGGCAGGGGCTCCCCGCCCTCCAACGGTACCGGCGAGACGGCCGGCAATCCCGCTCAAGCCTCATTGTTTCTGCTCGAACCGATCGCCGACGCGGCGATGACCTATTTCTACGGACAGCTGTTCGCCATGGACAGCGAGATCCGGGCCATGTTCCCGGCGGCCATGGACGTGCAGCGCAAGCGGTTCTTCCGCGCCCTGGTCCGCATCGCCCGCGACCAGGATGACCCGGCGGTACTCGGGCCCTACCTGGAACAACTCGGGCGTGCGCACCGCAAGTACGGAGTACGGGAGCAGCACTACGGGATGTTCCGCCGCGCGCTGCTGGCCACGCTGCACCGGTTCGCCGCGCAGGGCTGGGATGAGACGACCCAGCGGGCCTGGGAACGCGCGTTCGATCACGCAGTGGACGTCATGATCGACGCCGCCGAACGCGACGCCAAGCAGGCCCCGGCCTGGTGGATCGGCACCGTTACCGCCACCGAACCACGCGGGCCCGACATCGCCGTGCTCACCGTCGCGCCCGAGCAACCGCTGAGCTACCGCCCCGGCCAGTACGTCAGCGTGCAGACGCCGCACTGGCCCCGGCTGTGGCGGCGCTACTCCATCGCGAACGCCCCGCGGCCGGACGGGACGATCCGCCTGCACGTCCGGGCCATCGCCGGCGGCCTGGTCAGCCCGGCCCTGGTCCACCACGTCCGCCCGGGGGACCCGCTGGTACTCGGTGCCCCGGAGGGCACGATGACCGCCAACACGGACTCGCCGCGGGACGTCCTGTGCCTGGCGGGCGGCACCGGGCTGGCGCCGGTCAAGGCCGTCATCGAGGCCATCATCCATGCGCCCGCCCCGGGGCGGCGCCGTGAGGTCGTGCTCTACTTCGGCGCGCGCCGCCACCAGGACCTGTACGACCTGGCCGAACTGCAGCAGATGGAGCTCGCCTACCCCTGGCTGCAGGTCATCCCGGCGGTGTCCGACGAGCCGACCCGCGAGGACGCCATGTACGGGACCGTGCCGGAACTGGCCTCCAAGGCGACCTGGGCCGACCGGGACATCTACGTCAGCGGCCCGGACGCGATGATCGTCAAGACCGTGCAGGTGCTCAGGGAGCGTGGCGCCCCGGGGCACCTGATCCGCTACGACCGGGGCGGCTTGGGCGACTAGCCTCGCAGGTGCTCGTCGAAGAAGGCGAAGATCCGGCGCCAGGAGTCCTCGGCCGCGTCCGGCTTGTAGTCGAGCCGGGCCAGCCGGGTCAGCGGCGTCAGCCACGCGGGCTTGGGGCTCATGAACGAGTGCCCGGCGCCTGGGTAGACCTTCACCTCGTGCGCCACGTCCAGCCTGGTCAGCGCCGCCTCCAGCCGTTGTGGTGGCTTAGGCCCCATAAGATCCCGGCCGCCATAGCTCGCGACGACCGGGCACGACCCGGCCAGCACCCGCTCGGCGTCGCCGGGGACCTCGCCGTAGTTGACCGACGCGGCGGCGAACTCACCGCGCGGCGCGCACAGCAGCGCGAAGCCGCCGCCCATGCAGAACCCGAGGACGCCGATCTTCCCGGTGCAGTCCGGGCGGGCGGCCAGCGCGGCCCGGGCCTCGCTGATGACGTCGAACGCGGATCCGGACCCGGCGTGCAGCTGCCGGAACACGTCGCGCAGACACCGGACGAACGACCTGCCGCGGTATAGATCGGGGGCCAGGGCCAGGTATCCCTGCGTGGCCAGCCGGTCGCTGTGCGACCGGACATCCCCGTTGAGGCCAAAAGCCTCGTGGATGACGACCACCCCCGGCCAGGGACCCGTCCCGGCGGGAACCGCCGTGTAGCCAGGGCCCGGGCTGGCGCCGCCGGGCTGCGTCATACCTTGCGCCAGCCGGGGACCCAGGTGCCGTCCGTCACCGTATAGTCCTCGAACAGGGCCGGCGCCTCCTCGCGCATGATCTCGCCGATCTTATTGAAGACCAGGCGGATCTCTTCTTCTGCGCCCTGGTCGGTGCGGGCCTCGATGGTGTGCCGCAAGGTGCGGATGTTCGCGGTCCAGACCAGCCCGGTGGCCACCCCTTCGGGGGCGAACCGGCGCATGAACGAGGTCTTGGCCTTCTTCTCGTGCATCTTGACGCCGTCGTCGTCCAGCCCGAAGTGCCCGGCCATCCACAGCTGGAACTGCTCGAGCTCGGTGAGCAGGGCGGTGGCCCGCTTCATCAGCTCCGCGTCGGCCAGGGCCCACTCGGGGAACCAGAACGGCAGCTCGTCGAGCCGGACGAAGCGCAGCGACTCCTGCGAGACCGCCGTCCCCGGCCGGTGACGAACAACTTCATGGGTGAAAACGCGGGATACGTTGTGCAGGACGAAGGTGAAGCTGACGTGCTCCAGTACCGAGCCGTGTTGCTGCTTCAGGATGTTCTGCAGGTACTCGGCTTGGTCGTCGCGGACCTTGCGGACATTAGGGTTGAGCCCCGGCTCCCAGGAGCGGTAGCACATCTTCCCCGCGAACTCGGCCAGGTCCTGCGGGTCGTTGCCGAGCTGGTCGCGGTCCAGTCGCTCCAGCCACCGCTCGCCGCCCACCTCGCGCAGGTAGGCGGCCATCTCGTCGTAGTCGACCTTCGGCCGCGCGACCAGGAAAACTTCGGGCTCCACGCTCCTCATGGCACAGCACACTACCGGGGACCTCCGGCTTTCACCCGGCCGCGACACAGGTTGGGCCCGTATGGTGTAACGCGGGCGGGAACCGCGTCGGTTTGACTACGCGGCTTCACCGCCTCTCGGAGTCCTCGCGGGTGTAACGCGACCGGCCGATCGGGCGGTGTTGTCAGCGTGGCGCCTTACCTTTTTCGCCGGCCGGTCCCGGCGACCTCGTGATCGGAGAGGGCTTCGCGGCTGCCCTGACCGCCGCCCAACAGGGCGATGAGGCTGCCTTCGCCAGGTTGTGGCATGACGGTCAGCCCGCGCTGCTGCGCTACCTGCGCGTTATCGCCCCGGACACGGCCGAGGACATCGCCGCGGAGACGTGGGCTAACGTGGTCCGCGGCCTGGCCAGGTTCCGCGGCACGGAGCAGAACTGGCGGGCCTGGCTGTTCACTACCGCGCGACGGCGGGTCATCGACCAGTCCAGGCAGCAGATACGCCGGCCGCCACCTCGCTGGAGGCGCTCCCCGAAAACGCGGTGGCCGAGCTAGCGGGACTGCGCAGCCCGGACGCGGCCGACCTGGCGCTGGACAACCTGGCCACGCTGAAGGCCATCGCGGTCATCGCTTCGCTGCCGCCGATGCAAGCCGAGGTGGTCATGCTGCGGGTGGTGGCAGGCCTGGACAACGAGACGGTCGCGCGGCTGCTCGGCCGTACTCCGGGCGCGATCCGGGTCTCCGCTCACCGCGGTCTGCAGCGACTGGCGAGCCTGGTCGCCGAGGCGGGCGTAACGCCATGACGCAACCCGGCGTTTCGGACAGCGACATGCCTGCTCTCCCATGGTCAACCCATCCCGAAGCGCAAGCCCTGGATGCGCTTCTGGATGGCAGCTGCCTACCCGAGGAAGCCCCAGCCACATTGCTCCAGGTGGCGGAGGTGCTCGCGGCGCTGCAGGCGCCGCCGGATCAGCGCGAGGTCGCCGGGTGGGGAGAGGCACTGACCGTATACCGCGATACGGCCGGGCGGCCAGGGACGCACGGCCGACCGCGCACGCGGCGACCGAGGGGGGTCGCCGCGCCGCTCGGTACCAGGCTCGCCGCGGCGGCAGCGGCAGCCGCGATCGCCGTCCTCGGCGGCGGCGCGGCCGCCGCTTACACCGGCAGCCTGCCTTCCTCCTTGCAGAAGATCGCCCACGAGGCGATCGCCGCCCCCCGGGCGCGCACGAGCCCCGCCATGCCGACCGCGAAAGGGACCCCCCGCCCGCTCGGCCCGTCGGTCACCGGGAACGCGGCGGGCGGCCTGTGCAACGCTTACCAGCACGCGGCCGAGCACGGCAACGCCAGCCAGCGCGCCGTGGCCTTCCGCAACCTGGTCAACGCGGCAGGCGGCGCCGACCGTGTGGCGGCGTACTGCGCCGCGGTCCAGGCCTCCGCGACCGCCAGCAGCCCCGGACGCCGGGTCGGGCAGAGCGCCTCCCCGGCCGGTACGGATCACGGCCGCAAACCGACCACGGCGCCGGGCAACGGAAACGGAAACGGCGGGAACGGCGGCGGAAACGGAAACGGCGGGAACGGCGGCGGAAAGGAGAACGGGAACGGCGGCGGCAACGGCAACGGAAAGGGGACCGCGAAGTAGTCGTGATATCCACCATGACGAGCCCGAGCTTTGCCATCTACCTGCGGGCCACGCCGCAGCAGGTCCGGACCGGGCTGACCGATCCGGCGCTGATCCCCCGCTGGCTGGCCGGCACGCAGTTTCACCCCGACGCCGACGAAGACCCCCGCCGGCTGACCTGTGAGTGGCTACAGACCGATCATCTCGACACCAACGGCGGGTCCGCGTCGGTCGTCCGGTTCGAGTTCGTGGCGATGGGCACGGTGACCCGGCTGACCGTAACCCACCGGGACCTCATGCCGGACGGTTCCTTCCTCAAGGTGGTCAAGGCCGGCTGGCCGATGATCCTGTCGAGCCTGAAGAGCCTGGTCGAGACCGGTAGACCGCTGGAGTTCTGGCCGTCAGGCTGAGGCTCCCCCAGACCGCCGGGTCCGGGTCAGCGGACGGCGCCGGCCCGGACCCGGCACAGGTCGAGGACGTTGCCGATGATCTGGTGCCCGGCCCGGCCGGAGGCGGTCAGGATCGACTCGGGGTGGAACTGCACCGCCCACCGGCCCGCCTGTTCGTCCTCGATGGCCATCACCACGCCGTCGTCGGTCGTCGCGGTCACCGCGAACCCGCCCCGGACCGAGCCGGCCGGCGCGTACAGGCTGTGATAGCGGCCCGCGGTGAACTCGGCGGGCAGCCCGGCCAGCAGCGCTGTGCCTATTCCCGGCCCGGCCACCCGGACCAGTCCCGGCTTGCCGTGCACGGGGTCGGGCAGCAGTGACAGCGCCCCGCCCGCGTGCTCGACCATGGCCTGCAAGCCCAGGCACACGCCGAACACCGGCAGATCCCGCCCGTACACCTCGTCGAGCAGCGCCGCGCAGCCGAAGTCCGCCGGGCGGCCGGGACCGGGCGAGAGCACCACCAGGTCCGGCGCGTAGGAGTCGAGCAGGGCCGGATCGAACCCGAACCGCAGCGTGGTCACCTCGGCGCCGTGCTGACGGAAGTAGTCGCCCAGCGTGTGCACGAACGAGTCCTGGTGATCGACCAGCAGGACCCGCAGGCCGCGGCCGCCGTCCGCCTGCGCACCCACCGCCGCTGGCCCGGGGCGCGCCTCGCCCTGGGGCACGCGCCCGGCCTCGGCCAGCGTCTCGAGCAAGGCGCGGGCCTTGATGTGGGTCTCCTTCTCCTCGGCCTCGGGGATCGAGTCGTACAGCAGCGTCGCGCCCGCGCGCACGGCGGCGATCCCCCCGGTGATGTGCGCGGTCCGCAGGGTGAGCCCGGTGTTCATCGACCCGTCGAAGCCGATCTTGCCGACCGCGCCGCCGTACCACCGGCGCGGCGTGGCCTCATGGTCCTCGATGAACTGCATGGCCCAGGCCTTCGGCGCGCCGGTCACGGTGACGGCCCACATGTGGGTGAGGAACGCGTCGAGCGCGTCGAACCCGGGCCGCAGCCGGCCCTCGATGTGGTCCACGGTGTGGATGAGGCGGCTGTACATCTCGATCTGGCGCCGCCCGATGACCCGCACCGAGCCGGGCACGCAGACCCGCGCCTTGTCGTTGCGGTCCACGTCGGTGCACATGGTCAGCTCGGACTCCTCCTTGGCCGAGCCGAGCAGGGTGGCGATGTTCGCCGCGTCCTCCAGGGTGTCCTCGCCGCGCGCGATCGTGCCCGCGATCGGGCAGGTCTCCACCCGGTCCCCGGTGACCCGGACGTACATCTCGGGCGACGCGCCGACCAGGTACTCCCCCTCGCCCAGGTTGAACAGGAACTCGTAGGGGGCCGGGTTACGCTGCCGCAGCAGGTCGTAGAACGCGGCGGGCGACGCGCACGGCCCGTGGAACACGTGGCTCGGCACCACCTCGAACAGGTCCCCGCGGGCGAATCGCTCCCGCGCCTGCTCGACGACGCGCGCGTAGCTGCCCGGCTCGGGCGGCGGAGGAAGATCTTTCTGCCGAACGGGCCGTGGCTCGTGCTCCGGTACCGTGCGAGCCGTCAGGCGCTCGAGCCCGGCCGTCGACGCGCCGTTGACCTCGAACTCGTAGGCGTACCTGACCGCCTCCTCGCGCTTGCGGTCAAGGACCCAGATCTCGTCGGGCAGGTGCAGGACCAGGTCGCGCTGACCGGCCGGGCGCTCGCGGCGCAGCCGTACCGGCTCGAACTGGAAGGCCAGGTCGTAGCCGAACGCCCCGTACAGGCCCAGATGCGGGTCGGCGCAGCCGAACGCGGCCGCGATCTCCCGCAGCGCGCTGAACACCGTGGGCCGCCGGCTGCGCTCCTCCTCGGTGAAGTCGCGGCCGGGTTCACCGATGACCACGGTGTCCTGGTCGACGGCCTCCCCCGCCCTGGTCATCGCCGCGCGGATCACCGGCAGCAGGACCCGGCCGCGGTCGTTCAGGGCCCGCGCGGTGATCCGGCGCCCGGTCGCGACGACCTCGGCGCACGGGTCGGCGTAAGCCATCACCCAGCGGCTGTACCGCCCGGGGTACTCCATCCCGGAGCTCATCACGCCGCCGCGGCGCTCGTCCACCAGACCCGCGATCCGGTCGAGCTCGGCGGGGTCGAACGGGGTGGCGGTGCGGGTGACCCGCACGCCGCCTCGAGTCGTCAGTTCCGTGCGGTGGGCGTCCACGTGGCCCCTCCGGGGGTTCGGGCCCGGGATGCGGCGGGGAAACACACAAGCGACCGCCGTTTCCGGGCGGTCGCTTCGGTTTGGAGAACGCGAGTCAAGCGGGCCGCCTACGGGCGGCGCCACCACTGCAGATTAGCTGCTCGCGTCACGCGGCTCAGCGTAGCGGATCCGCGCGCGCCCCGCCAGTTAACTCCCCCCGGGGCACGGCGCACTGAGCTCGGGCATCCGCCAGGCGGTGGCCGCGGCCGCGATGAGCTGGGCCGTACTGCGCAGCTGCCGCTGGGACGCGCTGTCTGCCTGCGCGGCGCCCCCGTTCAGGAAGCGCTGGACCAGCTGCCGGACCGAGGCGTTGCCGAGCAGCCCGCCGTGGAAAGCGTCCACGAAGATCACGTTCTGCGGCCACGGGCAGGCGGGCAAGGTCACCGCGTCGGCGAGCGGGACCACGGCCAGCCAGGGCAGCGCCCGGTCGTGGCTGACCTGCGTGAAGTACCGGGCGCCGACCTCGCTGACCGAGTCGATCAGCGCCTGCGCGCCCGAGCTGCCATACGGCGACATGCCGCCCACCAGGTTGTTCAGTGTGGTCAGCGCGGCACCGGGCACGGTGTCCCCGGCCTGGCCCAGCTGGCCGGGCTCGATGATGGGGCTCAGCAGTGTCACCGACCTCACCGGCACGTGCGGGTGCCTGGCCAGCATCGCGTACACGCCGAGCGTGCCCTCGCTCTCGGCCACCACGTCAACCGGCGTGCCGGCCTGCCGGGAGAGCTCGTCCACCTGGGTGGCCATCCGGTCGCCGAGCTCCTGGATCGACAGGTTCCCGGCCGCCGGGCCGTACGGAGTCGGCTGGCCGGCGGGGTTCAGGCCCAGGTAGGAGAACTGCCGGACGAGCATGCCCGGCTCGGCCGCCCGCAGGCCGTTGGCGGCATTGCAGCAGCTCGACCCGAAGCCCTCGACCACGAGCACCGCGCCCGTGGGCCTGGCGGCGGTCACGATCTTGCTCTGTGCCCCGCCCGTGTCCGAATCGCCGGACACGATCAGTCCCGCCGCTTCGCTCGCGCTTTCCGCCACTTCGCTGGTGCCCTGAGCGAAGCGCACCGTGCCGGTGAAGGCCAGCCGGGCCATGCCCACGACCAGGGCCAGGACCATTACCGCGGCCAGCGGTGCGACCGGCACCCAGCTGGTCCGGCCCAGCAGCGACCGCTGGATCCGCTGCAGCGTGGCCCGCCAGGGCCAGGGGTGCAGCGGCCTTTCCGCCGAGCGAGCGACCGCGGCGGCGGTGAGCCCGTACCACGCCCGCGCGTCCAGCACTCCCGCCAGCCCGGCCACGGCCACGATGCCGGGCGTGTCCAGGCGCGTCATCAGCGCCGAGGCCAGCGACAAGATCAGGAACGTGGCGACCACCCAGGCCGCGATGCGCAGCGGCGGGAGCCGCCGCCACCAGGCCTGGCCCACGCCGCCCTGGCTCAGCACCACCGCGGTGCCGAGCAGGATCGGGACCGCGGCCAGGTAGGGCCAGGAGAACGGGAGCAGGGCCACCCCGAACATCAGCGTGACCACCGGCGACAGCACCAGGCCGACCACGACGGTAAGCACGGCGCAGGACAGGACCGAGGTCAGGAAGCGCGGCCGCGGCAGGATCGGCAGGCCGGGACCTGGCAGGCCGGGACCGGGCGCGGCGGCGCCGGCCAAACCGGGACCGGACCCGGGCGGGATGGGACCCGCCAAGCCAGGATCAGGCTCGCCGGAGCCGGGCGGGACGGGCCAGGCCAGCTGGATCAGGACGGCGTCCGCCGCGGCGCGGGCCAGGACCATGACCATGAACACCGCGGCGAAGCCGAGCCAGGACTGGTTGAACGCGAACAGCCAGCGCAGATCATGGTAGGCCGCGAGCGGCGGGAGCGCGGTGACCTGCGGCGCGAGCGGCCGCGCCCAGGGCGCGAGAAAGGAAAGCACGATCGCTTCCGCCATCGCTCCCCCCGCGGAGAACGCGATGAGTCCCCGGTGCCGGAAGAACCCGGCCACAGCCGCCTCCCGTATGCCTTTGCCCCCGCTTCGGCTGGTTTCAGCCTAACGCGCGCAAGTGCGCCGACCCGCTGTCGGGTGCAACCGGTGACGGCCTCCGGTTAATCCCGCGATAGCGGGATCTCGCGCTCTAAAGCCCGAGAACTTGGGTGTACCGCGCCAGCGCGGCGAGCTGAGCTTCCAGGCGGGCCACGGCAGCCTGCGATGTCTGCATCCGCCGCGCCACCTCGGCGCGCGACAGACCCAGTTCAGCCCGGCGAGCGGCGAGTACGGCGATCAGGTCACCGCCGCTCGGAGGTGCTTCGCCCTGTTCATCGGTTGCGGCGACCTCCGGCCGGACGGGCGGGCGGCCCGGCAGGCGCACCTCCATGCTCCGCGGCCGGCCCGCGGCCCGGTGCAGATAGCCGGTGCGCTGCAGGACGCTGAGCTGGTACAGGACGCTCGACGTGCTGGTCAGGCCGACCGAGTCGGCGATCTCCTGCATCGACGGCGGGTACCCGCGGTCCAGCACCGAGTCCCGGATCACCTGGAGTATCTTGCGCTGCCGCCAGGTCAGCACGTGGTCGGGATCGGGCTGGTCCGGCGTGGCCACGACCACGACCGGCACACTGCCTTTCGGCTTGCGGCCCGGCCGCCCCTTGGGCCGGGAATTGCCGCCAGGACTGGCAGGCCGAGCCTGCGCAGCGGAGTCGGTCATTGTCATCACGCTCCTGGTCAAATGCGGAACATGAGATTACCTCTCGGTACCGACATTTCACCGTCCGAGCATGTCGAACTAGAACTCGAATCCGCCTGATCTGCCGTTGCGGTCGGCGAGCAGCCCGGCCAGGGCCGAGACCGCGATCTCGGGCGGCGTCCGCGATCCGATGTTGAGCCCGATCGGCCGGTGCACCCGGGCGATCTCCTCGGGCGGGACGCCGAGGTCGGTGAGCATCTGCACGTGCGGCCCGGCGTGCCGCGGGTTGCCCATGACCCCGATCCACCGTGCCTTGGTGGCCAGCGCGTCCCGGAGCATGAGCCCGAGCTCGGGCCGGTGGTGGTCGGTGACGATCACGTCCGCGGTGTTGTCGAGGTCGTCTGGGGCGGCCGTCAGCAGCGGGAATCCGAGCGCGGCGGCGCCGGCCGCGCGCCCCGGGTCCGGTTCCAGCAAGAACCCGCGGAACCCCAGGTCCGCACCGTACCGGAGCAGGTAGCCGGCGACTGGCGAGGCGAAGACCGCGACCAGTGTGCGCTCGGCGGGCTCGCGGGCCCCGGTGGCGGGGGCGACGGCTCCGTGGGCGACGGCTCCGTGGGCGACCGCGCAGGCCGAGTCTTCGTCGTGGTGGTGGGTGTGCTCGGTCATGCCGCTAGTCTCGCACGGCGCCGCTGGATCGATCACAACCCGCAGCCGCTCGCGGACCGCGGCCAGCGCGTGCTCCACCCGGTCCTGGGTGTCGCCCTCGGCGAACACGAAGCCCAGGTAGCGGTCGCCGTCGGGCAGCGGACGGACGTGCTGGCCGGCGGGGATGGTGATGCTGAGACCGGTGATGCCCGGGGTGGCGGCGGCTTCGGCCCGCCCCTCGACAGCCCGCAGCACGCCGGGCCGCGGGACGGGCAGCATGAGCACCCCGGAGGGCCGGCCGTCGCGGTGACCGGGGAGCGGCCGGCCCAGGGCGTGCGCCAGCACCAGCTCTTCCAGGCTGGTGCCGCCGGGAAACCGCAGCGCGCGGGAGCACAGGCCGCCGATGCAGCGGGCCGCCAGTTCGAGCATGACCGGCCGGGCCTGGCCGCCGCGCTGACCGATGCGCAACTCGGCGTGAACGGGACCGTGGCTGAGGCCGAGAGCCCGCGCGGCCTGCCCGGCCGTGGCGAGCGCAGCGTCGAGCACCGGCCCGGGGAGCCGGGAGGGGGTGATCAGCAGCGTCTCCTCAAAGGTGGGCCCGTCCGGGGTCCACGGCTTGTCGAAGACGGCGGTGACGGCCAGCGCTCCCCCGGTAAGCAGGCCGTCGATGCTGAGTTCCGGTCCTGGAACGTACTCCTCGACCAGTAGCGGCTCGCCTGACGGGCGGCCCGCGGCGGCCAGGACCTCACGGACCCGCCGGGCCGCCACGACGACCGCCGCCGGGTCGTCGGCGCGCAGGACCCCCTGGCTGGCGCTGAGCGAGGTGGCCTTGACCACGCACGGAAACCCGACCTCGGCGGCTGCGCGCCGCAGGTCAGCTTCGCCCGCGGCGGCGGGCACCGTCCGGAAGGCCGGCTGGGCTACCCCGGCGGCTGCCCACCGGGACCGTTGCGCCGCCTTGTCTCCGGCGGCGAGCACCGCGTCGGCCGGGTTGTGCGGCAGTCCCATCCGCCCGGCGATCACCGCCGCCAGGACCAGCATCGGGGTGTCGGCGGCCACCACCGCGTCGACCGGACCGACCGTGGTCATGATCAGGTCGGCGGTGCGCTCGGGATCCTCGGGGCGGACCGGCACGACCTGACGGCCGCCCAGCGGCAGCGCCCCGTCGCTGCCGACGACCAGGTCGAGTCCGAGCCGGGCGGCCGCGGTGAGGAAGTCAGCCGCGCGGTAGGTGCGGGCCGGCACCAGGAGCAGGACCCGCGGCGCGGTCACCTCTTCTCCGGGGAGAAGAACGGCTGCGTTCCAGCTTCGTGGTCGGTGACGTCCAGCACGCCGATGACGCCGGGCAGGCGAGCCCGGAGCAACGGCTCGAGGCCCTGCCGCACGGTCACTTCGGCCAGGCTGCAGCCCTGGCAGCCGCCGTCGAGGCGGACGGAGATCCAGCCGTCGTGCACGCCGGTCAGCACGATGCGGCCGCGGTGGGCCGCGACGGCCGGGTTGACCTCGGTGTCGATCACGCAGCGGACCTGCTCGGCCAGATCCCCGCCGGAGCCAGCCGATGCGGGGCCCGGGGTGACGATCCGGACGCCGGTGATGGCCGGGACGGCCGCGCGGACCTGCGCCTCGATGTGCGCGGCCAGCGGCAGGACCGCGCCCGGCGACCCGGTCAGCTCCAGGGTGGCGATACCGTCCTGGACGCCGGTTACCCGCACCGTCCCGCCGCGAGCGATGATCGAGGGCAGCAGGCTCTTGCTCAGGGCGGCGGCGACCTGCGCGGTCAGGCCCGCGGCCGCGGGCGACCAAGGCAGCTCAGTCGCCCCGGGCGGCCTGGGCTGCTCGGTCATGGCCTGGCCTCGCGCAGAGCGATGTCGAGGTCGGCGATCAGGTCACCGGCGGCCTCGATGCCGATCGACAGCCGAAGCAGGTCGGCGGGCACCGGTGAGGACGGCCCCTCCATCACCGCGCGGTGCTCGATCAGGCTCTCCACGCCGCCCAGCGAGGTGGCCCGCTTGAACACCCGCACCGCATTGAGCACCGCGCTGGCGTGCTCGGCGCCCCCGGCCAGCCGGATCGACAGCATGCCGCCGAACCCGCCGCTCATCTGGCGGGCCGCGATCTGGTGGCCGGGATGGGAGGGCAGCCCGGGGTACAGCACCTCGGTCAGCGCCGGATGCCCGGACAACTCGGTGGCGATGGCCAGGGCGCTGTCGCAGGCCCGGTGCACGCGCAGGAACAGCGTGCGCATGCCCCGCTGCAGCAGCCAGGCCTCGAACGGCCCGGGCACGGCGCCGGCGTTGCGGCGCCAGGACCGGATCCGTTCCCAGAACGGATCCCGGCGGGCGGTCAGCACCGCGCCGGCCAGGACGTCGCTGTGGCCGTTCAGGTATTTGGTCGCGGAGTGCACGACCAGGTCGGCACCGTGCTCGAACGGCCTGGTGAGCACCGGCGTCGCCACCGTGTTGTCCACTGCCACCCGGACCCCGGCGGCGTGCGCGAGGGCACTCACCGCGGCGATGTCGGTGACCTCCCACATGGGATTGGCCGGGGTCTCCACCCACAGCAGGCGGGTCCGGCCCGGGCGGATCGCGGCCGCCAGGGCGCCGAGGTCGCTGGTGTCGGTGAACTCCACGTCCAGGCCCCAGGTGAGGGCGAACTCGGCCAGCCACTTCCGCACCCCCCAGTAGAGCACCCGGGAGACCAGCACGTGGTCGCCGGGAAGCAGGGACTGGAAGACGGCGGTGGCCGCGGCCATGCCCGAGGCGAACAGGGCGCAGGCGCAGCCGGTGCCCTCCAGCGCGGCGAGGAGCCGCTCGGCGAGTTCGTAGGTGGGGTTGTCGGCCCGGGTATACACGCGGTCCTGCGGATAGGAGCCGTCCGGCTGCCGCTCGTAGTTCGTGGCCAGGCTGATGACGGGGGCCAGGCCGCCGGAGACCGGGTCGGCCTCACCCAAAGCCTGAGCGGCCAGCGTCTCCGGTGATACGGATCGCTGCTCCATCAGCCTCCCTCCTCCCTTGGGTATCGTGCAGGCGTGATCTCTCGTGACGATATCCGCCGCTGCTACGACACGATCCGCCCGTTCATCCGCCGGACCCCGGTGGTCGAGGTCAGCCTCGGCGACCTCGACGAGACGGCCGCGGACCTGCCCGGCGGCACGCTCAAGCTCGAGCAACTGCAGTGCGCGGGCGCGTTCAAGGCCCGGGGCGCGTTCACGAACCTGCTACTGCGGCAGGTCCCGCCGGCCGGGGTGGTCGCGGCGTCCGGTGGCAATCACGGCGTGGCGGTGGCCTACGCCGCGCACCGGCTCGGCATCCCGGCCAAGATCTTCGTGCCCACCGTGTCCGCGCCGACCAAGATCGAGCGCATCCGCCAGCTCGGCGCCGACCTGGTGGTCACCGGCGAGCGGTACGCCGACGCGCTGGCCGCGGCGCAGGAGTGGGAACGCCGTTCGGGCGCGATGAGCGTGCACGCCTACGACCAGCGCGAGACCATCTTGGGCCAGGCCACTTTGGGCCTGGAGCTGGCCGAGCAGGCCCCGGGCCTGGATACGGTGCTGGTGCCGGTCGGCGGAGGCGGCCTGCTGGCCGGCGTCGCCTCCTGGTTCGCGGGCGACGTCCGGGTGATCGGCGTCGAACCGGAGGGCGCGCCGACGCTCAGCTACGCGCGGGCCGCGGGCCAGCCCGTCGACGCCCCGGCGGGCAGCGTCGCGGCGGACGCCCTGGCCCCCCGGCGGATCGGCGAGCTGGTGTTCCCGATCACCCAGTCCTACGTCGACGACGTGCTCCTGGTCGACGACGCCTCGATCCTGGGCGCGCAGCGGGCCCTGTGGCAGGCGTTCCGGGTCGCCGCCGAGCCCGCGGCCTCGGTCGGGATCGCGGCCCTGCTGTCGGGCACGTACAAGCCCGGGCCCGGCGAGCGCGTCGCGGTGGTGATCAGCGGGGCCAACATGTCGCCTGCCCAGCTCGGCTAGCGATGCGGGACACTGTTCACGTGCGGTTCGTCTTCACTCCTCCCGCCGACCACGCGGCCGGGCTGCTGACCCTGCCGTGGCCGGCGCCGCTGGCCCAGTGGCAGGACGAGCGGATGGTGGAGATCCGCCAGCGTGGCATCTCGCGGCACGTGGTGCGGTTCGTCTACGACGACGGCACCCTGTACGCGCTCAAGGAGCTGAACGAGCGGCTCGCGCGGCGGGAGTTCCGGCTGCTGCGGACGCTGGCCGACCTGAACATCCCCGGCGTGGAGGCGGTCGGGATCGCGGTCGACCGGGATCCCGGGTACCCGGAGGCCGACGCGATCCTGGTCACCAGATTCCTCACCTTCGCCGCGACGTACCGTGCGGTCTTCTCCCACCCGCGGGGCGTCCAGCCGGTCGACGGACTGCTTGACGCGCTGGTCGAACTGCTCGTCCGGCTGCACCTGTCCGGGTTCTTCTGGGGCGACTGCTCGCTGTCCAACACGTTGTTCCGGCACGACGCGGGCACGCTGGAGGCCTACCTGGTCGACGCCGAGACCAGCGAGCACCATCCGACCCTGTCCGACGGGCAACGCAAGTACGACATCGAGCTGGCCACGGAGCGGATCGCCGGGGAACTGCTCGACCTGCAGGCCGGAAACCTGCTGCGCGAGGAGCTCGACCCGTTCGAGGTCGCCGAGCAGCTTGACCGGCGCTACCAGTCCCTGTGGGAGGAGCTCACCCGCGAGGAGATCCTGAACCCCGCCGACCAGCGGCACCGGATCGCCGAGCGGCTGCACCGGCTGAACAAGCTCGGCTTCGACGCCGACGAGATCGAGATCATCGGAACGCCGGAGGGCAACAAGCTGCGGGTACGCACCCGGGTCGCCGAGTCGGGGCACTTCGCCAGGCAGTTGTTCCTGCGCACCGGGATCGACGCCGGGGAGAACCAGGCCCGCCGGCTGCTCAACGACATCGCCAGCTTCCGCGCCTACCTGGAGCAGAAGGGAGGCCGCCCGGTATCTGAGATCGTGGCCGCCAACCGGTGGCTGGAGGAGGTCTACGATCCGGTCATCGCCGCGATCCCGGAGGAGCTGCGCGGGCGGCTGCCTCCGGCCGAGATCTTCCACGAGGTGCTCGAGCACCGGTGGTACATGTCGGAGGCGGCCGGCCGCGACGTGGGCACCACCGCGGCCACCAGGGACTACCTCGAACAGGTCCTGCCCGAAGCACCCGAGCCGCTGGACGACGCCACCGGGCCCATCGACGTCGTGGGGGGGCCGTCGGACGAGGCGGCCGACCGCATGTAACGCTTGCGCCGCGGCTTCCCGGAGGTGATCTAGCGGAAGGTCGGGTACGCGGCGTCCGGCTCGTCCCCGGGTACCGGGCCGTCGCGGTCGGAGAGGGCCTCGGCGTCCTGCTGGACGCCGCGCTTGAGACCGCGCAGGGCCACGAGCGCGGCCGCCCCCATGATCACGGCCATGGCGATCAGCACGTCCCGGGTCGCTCCGGCGAAGTCGGCCCGGATGAACTGCGGGATGTCGGACGGGTTGCCGTTGCGGCCCTGCAGCTGGGCGATCTTGGTCGCCTCAGCGGCCGCCGCGGGACCGGGCAGGCCCTTGCCGGTCAGCGAGGACGTGATCGCGGACCGGAATTCCGAGATCAAGATCGTGCCCAGGATGGCGAAGCCGAGGCTGGCGCCGTAGTTGCGGACCGTCTGGGTTATCCCGGTGGCCTCGCCGTAGGAGTACCGGGAGGCCCGGTTGATCGCGTCGGTGTTAGCCTGGCCGAGCATGAAGCCCATGCCGGCCCCGGCCAGGACAATGTAGGGCACCTGGGCACCTGGGTGCAGGTCGGTGACCTTGCCCGCCCACAGCGCGAACCCCACGCAGGCCAGTACGCAGCCGAGCACGACCGGCCGCTTGGCTCCCGCGCGGTCCAGCATCCGGCCGCCGATCTGGGCGCAGACCACGAAGCCAAGGAAGAAGTACAAGATGAGCAGGCTGGCCGTGGTGGGTTTCTCGGCCAGCGCGACCTGCCCGTAGACGCTGGCGAAGAAGAAGACCGGGATGAACGCCATCATCGCGATGAACAAGATGACGTTCTCGACCGCGAACGCCCGGTTGCTGAAGATGTGCATGTTGATCAGCGGTGACGCGGTCCGGCGCTCGACGGACACGAACACGGCCAGGATGACCAGGCCGCCGACGATGCAGACCTCGATGGCCGGGTTGCCCCAGCTCCAGATCGAGGACTGCTGGAGGCCGAACACGCTCAGTCCCACGCCGGCCACGATCAGGGCCAGACCCCGGTAGTCCATCCGGGCGGGCCTGGCCTCGTTGGCCGGCTTGGAGATGGCGATCAGGGCCAGGGCGACCAGGGCGACCGGCACGTTGATCCAGAAGATGGCGCGCCAGGTCCATTCCAGCAGGAAGCCGCCGGCAATCGGGCCGATGGCGGTCAACCCGCCGGCGACGCCGAAGAACAGGGCCAGGGCCCGGCCACGGGAGCGCAGGTCAAAGGTCTGCACCACGATGGCCAGCGCGGCCGGGAACATGATCGCTCCGCCCGCGCCCTGGACCGCGCGGAAGGCGACCAGCCAGGTTTCGGCGACCGCGCCGCTGGGGGTCAGGCCGCACAACGCCGAGGACCCGGCGAAGATGATCACTCCCAGGATCACCATCGTCCGGTGCCCAACCGTGTCGGCCAGCCGCCCGCCGAACGCGAACAGCGCGGCCAGCGCGAGCAGGTAGGCGTTGATCGCCCACTGCATGCCGCTGCTGGACAGGCCCAGGTCGGCCTGGATCTTGGGGGCGGCGATCGAGACGATCGTCTGGTCGATGAAGGTCATCGCGACCGCGAAGATCATCGCGGTCAGGATCAGGCTCTTGGACCGCCCGCCGGCGGCGGGGTTACCGCTGACGCTCATGGTGTTCTCTCCGCTCTGGTCATGTCATCTCGCGCTCCAGTATGGAATCCGAGGGCACTGGGCAGCGCGCCGGGCTACCCGGCTGGATGAGCGCGGATAAAGTCGGCGATCACGGTGCCGAGCCGTTCGCCCGCGTCTTCCTGGAGGAAGTGGCCGGCCCCGGCGATCACCGGGTGCGGCACGCCCGCCGCGCCCGGGACCGTGCGGGCCAGGATCGGTCCCATGGCCCCGGTGATGGGGTCCCGATCGCTGAACGCCACCAGGAACGGCTTGTCCCAGGCGGACAGGCGCCGCCAGGCGGCCCGGTTGGCCTCGGACGCCGGGTCATCGGGGGTGGTCGGCACCAGGTTCGGCATGGCCCGCACCGCGGCCAGGAACGACGGGTCGGGAAACGGCGCCTCGTAGGCGGCCAGCACCTCGGGGGCCAGCGTGGTCTGGCAGCCGGATTGCACGAGCCGGGACACGTTCAGCGTGGGCGCGGTGCGGACCACCTCCCGGAACCGGAGCCAGACGTCGGGCATGGGCTGGTCACCGGTGGGCAGGCCGGTGTTGGCCGCCACCACGCGGGCGAACCGGTCCGGGTGCTCGGCCACCAGGCGCAGCCCGATCAGGCCACCCCAGTCCTGCCCGACCAGGGTCAGCCCGCGCAGGTCAAGCCGGTCGAAGGCGAGCGCGCGCATCCACTCCACGTGCCGCGCGTAGCTGTGGTCAGCGACATCGGCCGGCTTGTCAGAGCGGCCGAACCCGGCCAGGTCGGCCGCGATGACCCGCAGCCCGGCGTCGGCCAGGACCGGCATGACCGTGCGGTACAGGAACGACCAGCTGGGCTCGCCGTGCAGCAGCAGCACCGGCTCGCCGCCGGGCGGCCCGGCCTCCACGTACGCCAGCCGCAGCCCGCCGACGTCGGCGTAGCGGGGCGGATAGCCGAAGCCGGGCAGGTCGGCGAAGCGGTCCTCGGGCGTGCGCAGCACCTGCATCCCGCCATGCTGCCACGAAAAGGCCGCTACGTAGTGAAACCCGGGTTCCACCACCCTCTAGCGGGGTGAAACCCGGGTTTCATCACATTAGCCGTAAGCCGTAAGCCGGTTAGGGCTGGGCCCACTTCTGGTTGGCGCTGACCTTGCAGCTGAAGACGATCAGCTGAGTGCCGTTCTTGGTCGAGGAGCGCGGGTCGTCCAGGCACAGCGTGTTGCCGTGAGACTGCAGCCGGATCTCGCCGTTGGACAGCTCGCTCCACTTCTCATTCGAGCCGCCGCTGCACGTGTACAAGATCACGTGACCGCCGCTGCCCGCGTTGCCCTGGTCGTTCAGGCACTTGCCGTTGTGGACGAACTCGTTGTTGGTGAACTGCCAGTTCTGCGCCGGGTCAGAGCTGCTGCAGGTCCAGATCACGACCTGCGCCCGGTTGGACGAGCTATTGCCCTTGTCGTCCATGCACTTGCCGCCGAAGCCCTTGACCTGGTGCACCGAACCCGAACCGCCCGCGGGCGGGGAGCCGGCTGGCGTGTAGGTCAGCGTCCCGGTGTAGTCGACCTTCGGGGTGATGTCGTGGGCCGGCAGGCTGATGCCAGCGTTCACGTTGCACTTGCCGTCCTGGGCGGCGGCAGGCAGCGGCGCCAGCGGCAGGGTCAGCAGGGTCGCGGCGTTGTCGGTAGCACCCTCCTCGTTCTGAGCGCCGGCGCTGTCGGTGCAGGACAGCGTCCAGCTCACATTGACCTGCTCGCTGGCGGCGCCCGAATCCACGGTCACCGTGATCGAGCTCGCCGCGGGAACCACCGTGTCCAGATTGCAGACAAAGCCGTTGCTCGTGTTTCCGCCGCAGGCAGCGGCGAAGTTGTCGGCGCTGGCACTTTGCAGGCTCGCGCCCACCGCCCCGGCCGCGAGCAGGCCGCTCACCGCCGAATAGATGACAAAACGACGCATTCCCCGGATCATCAACTGCCTCTCTACGATTCTTAGGCCCATGCTCCCCGCCGCAGGCCACGGAACAATAGGCACCGGTTTACACCCGCCGCCCGGGCACCGCCCACGGAACGACGATTTATGCCAGGGTGACCAACTCTGCGTGACGGGTGGCGTTCAGCGAGCTAGGAGTGCTTCCACTTCTGGTTGGCGCTGTCCGTGCAGGTGTAGACGATCAGCTGGGTGCCATTCTGGGTCGAGGAGCGCGGGTCGTCCAGGCACAGCGTGTTGCCGTGGGACTGCAGCCGGATCTCGCCGTTGGACAGCTCGCTCCACTTCTCGTTGGAGGCGCCGTTGCAGGTCCACAGGATGACCTTGCTGCGGATGCCGCCGTTGCCCTGGTCGTTCAGGCATTTGCCGTTGTGGATGAACTCGTTGTTGCTGAACTGCCAGTTCTCGGCCGGGTCAGAGCCGCTGCAGGTCCAGATCACGACCTGCGCCCGGTTGGATGAGCTATTGCCGCGGTCGTCCACGCACTTGCTGCCGAAACCCACGACGTGCGGCGGGTTGCTGGTGGTGGTCGGCGACGGACTGGGCGACGGGCTGGCGGACACGGTCGGCGTATAGCTCAGCGTGGCGGTGAACGGGTCCTTGGTGGTGTTGGCGGTCGGCAGGTTCACGGTCACCGACACCTGACACGTGCCATCGGCGGCGGTGGCGGGCAGCGGCGTGAGATTTTCGGTCAGCGTGGTCATACCGGTCTCACCGCCCTTGACCTGCGGCGACGTGGCGTTGGCGTCCGAGCAGGTGAACGTATAAAGGGTCGTGACGTCCTCCTTGGCGTTGGCGGTGGAGGAGTTGTCAGTCACGGTCACTGTCATCGCGCTCGGCATGGAAATGTTCGCTGACAGACTGCACTCAAAGGCCTTAGGGGTGGTGTCCGCGGCCCCGATGCAGCGACCGACCACCGTGTCGGCGTGGGCCACTTCCATGCTTGCGGTTACTGCTCCGGCGGCGATCAGGCCACTCACGGCCGTATAGACGACAAGACGACGAATTCCCCGCATCATCAACTGCCTCTCTACGTTGTTTATGTCCCATACTCCCCAAGCAGGACGCTGAACAATAGGCACCGGTCTACACCCGATGCCCTGGCACCGCCTGTAAAACGGGGATTTATGCCCCGCTGACCAGCTCGGTGTACAGGGCCGCGGTCTGGGCCGCGATGGCGGCCCAGCCGAACTCGGCGACCGCGCGCTTGCGGCCCGCCTGGCCCATCGCCGCGGCCCGGTCCGGGTCGCGGACCAGCGCGTTCAGCGCCTCGGCCAGGGGCTCAGGTTCGCCCGGCGGCACCAGCAGGCCGGTCTCGCCGTCGGCCACGACCTCAGGAATCCCGCCTGTCCGCGACCCGGCGACCGCGGTCCCGCACGCCATGGCTTCCAGGTTCACGATCCCGAGCGGCTCGTAGACCGACGGGATGGCGAACACCGTAGCGTGCGTGAGCAGCTGGATCACCTCGTGCTTGGGCAGCATTTCCGGGATCCAGATCACCCCGGACCTGGTGGCCTGCAGGCCGTCCACCAGGCCGGTCACCTCGGCCTCGAGCTCGGGGGTGTCGGCCTGGCCCGCGCACAGCACGAGCTGGGCCGCGGGGTCGAGTCCGGCGGCAGCCCGGAGCAGCACCGGCACGCCCTTCTGCCTGGTGATCCGGCCGACGAAGATCACGTAGGGACGGCTCAGATCGATGCCGTGCCGCTCCAGGACATCGGTGTTCGGGTCCGGGTGGTATTCGGTGGTGTCTATCCCGTTGCGGATAACCCGGATTCGTTCGGCCGAAATCTCTGGATAAGCGGTCAGGATATCGGCGCGCATGCCCTCCGAGACGGCCACCACAGCGGCCGCCGAGGCCGCCGAGACCCGCTCGCACCAGGTCGACAGATGGTAACCGCCGCCGAGTTGTTCGGCCTTCCACGGCCGAAGCGCCTCGAGTGAGTGCATGGTCATGACGTGCGGGATCCCGTACAACATGGCGGCCAGGTGGCCGCCCAGGTTGGTGTACCAGGTGTGCGAGTGGACCAGCTGAGCGCGGCCTACCGCGGCGGTCATCGACAGGTCGGTGGAGATCACCTGGAGCGCCTGATTGGCGTCGGCCAGCAGGTCCCAGGGGCGGTGGGCCACGGCGTCCGGGCGGTCCGCGCCCTGGCAGTGCACGGTCAGGTCGACCAGCGGGGCCAGGTCACGGGCCAGGTAGGTGACGTGCACCCCGGCGCCGCCGTACACCTCCGGCGGGTACTCGCGGGTCAGCAGGGCGACGCGCAACCTTTCGGTCACGGAACGACCTCCTGGCCCTTGCCCACGACGGTGATGCCGTCGGCCGAGACCACGAAACCGCGCTGCCGGTCGCGCTCCTTATCGACGCCGACCTGCGCCCATTCCGGCACGATGACGTTCTTGTCGATGATCGCGTCCCTGACCACCGCGTGACGGCCGACCTTGGTGTTGTGCAGCAGCACCGACCGTTCGACCGTGGCCCAGCTGTTCACCCGCACGCCGGGTGAGAGCACGGACTGGCGCACCAGGCCGCCGGAGATCACGACGCCCGGGCTGACCAGGCTGTCCACGGCCCGCCCGACCCGGTCCCCCGCGTCATGGACGAACTTGGCCGGCGGCAGCGACGGCACGTGGGTCAGGATCGGCCACTTCTCGTTGTACAGGTTGAAGATCGGCTCGACCGCGCACAGGTCCATGTGGGCCTCGAAGTAGGAGTCGAGCGAGCCGACGTCCCGCCAGTAGCCCGCGTCCCGCGAGGTCGCCCCCGGGACCTGGTTGAGGCTGAAGTCATAGGCCTGCGCCGCGCCGTTCTGCACCAGGTTGGGGATGATGTTGCCGCCGATGTCGTGCCGGCTCGAGTCGTCGTCGGCGTCCTTACGCAGCGCGTCGACGAGCACGTCGGTGTCGAACACGTAGTTGCCCATGGACGAGTAGCTCATGTCCGGGTTACCCGGCATGGGCGGCGGGTCGGCGGGCTTCTCCAGGAAGGCGGCGATGGTCCGGCCGTCCGCCGCGACGTCGATGATGCCGAACGCCGAGGCTTCGGCCCGCGGCACCGGTATCGCCGCCACCGTCACCCCGGCCCCGTGCGCCACGTGGTGGTCGATCATCTGCTGGGGATCCATCCGGTACACATGATCCGCGCCGAAGACGATCACGATGTCAGGCTGCTCGTCGTTGATCAGGTTCATCGACTGGAAGATGGCGTCCGCCGAGCCGGTGTACCAGTGCGGGCCGAGCCGCTGCTGGGCCGGGACCGGTGTCACGTAGTTGCCGAGCAGGGAGCTCATCCGCCACGTGGTGGAGATGTGCCGGTCCAGGCTGTGGCTCTTGTACTGGGTCAGCACGCAGATCTTGCGGATGCTGGCGTTGGCCATGTTGGACAACGCGAAATCGATCAGCCGGTACAGCCCGCCGAACGGCACCGCCGGCTTGGCGCGATCCGCGGTCAGCGGGCTGAGCCGGGTGCCCGCACCGCCGGCGAGGACGATTCCCAGTACCGACCGTTCCGGCATGATCGCTCCCTATCGCGGTTCATGGTTACTTGTCATGCTCTCCCGCGTCCGGCGCGACGGGAAGGATCTCGCTCACGGTCTCGATCTCCATCTCCATCTCGACGGCGGGCGGTCGGCCGGGGCGCGTGGAATCGGTGGCCTGCCATGCCTCGCGGACCAGCACCTGCAATGCTCCGGCCAGCGGAATAGCCAGCAGCGCCGCGACAAAGCCACCGAACAACCCGCCGACCAGGTTGCCCAGTTCGGCGCCGACCAAAACCGCGAGCAGCACCAGGAGCGGGTTGATCTTGACCGTCCGGCTCATGATCACCGGGTTCAGGATGTGGTTCTCGATCTGGGTGTAGGTCAGGAACACGATCAGGGTGACGAGCCCGGCGGTGAAGCCCTGGCTGAAGAAGGCGAACAGGACCGTCGGGATGCCGGCGAGGGCCCCGCCGATCATGGGCAGGAAGTCCACCAGGGCGACCCACAGGCCCCACAGGAGCGGGAACGGCACGCCGACGATCAGCAGCGTCACGAACACCACGGTCCCGGCGATGAGCGAGGTCAGCAGGTTGCCCAGCATGTACCCGGTGACGCTCTGGCTGACCTCGGAGCCGATCCGGGTGACGGCGGCCGCGCGCTCCGGCCGCATCTGGCCGAGCAGCCACTTGCGCATCTTGGGCGCTTCGAGCAGCAGGAGCAGGACCAGGACGAAGATCGTGAACAGCTCGAGGAGCAGGGAAATGGCGCCCTTGCCGACGGTGAGGACCGGCTTGCTGAGCGACTCGACGTAGGTCACGAGCTTGGGCGCGTTCTTCTGCACCCAGGCCTGGATGTGGTACTTGGTGGCGAGGTGACCGATCCAGCCCGTGCCGTGCTCCGCGCTCGTGACGTAGCCGGGCAGCTTGCCGGCCAGGTCGGTGATCCCGTTGACCAGCGGATTGCCGAACTCGTAAGCCACGACGGCGAAGACCACCAGGGCCCCGAGGGTGACGATAGTCACCGCCAGGCCCCGACGGGGGATCCGCCGCTGCAGCAGGACCACGATCGGGTTGAGCAGCAGCGCGACGAACCCCGCCACGACGATCAGCAGCAGGATGGTCCGCAGCCGGTAGACCAGCTGC
>Ga0209168_10000640_pt1 | contig 31812 bp, 21 predicted proteins | sample Coa_R1_FD_187156 | JGI IMG/M metagenome (GOLD analysis project Ga0209168, IMG submission 187156) | Surface soil microbial communities from Centralia Pennsylvania, which are recovering from an underground coalmine fire - Coalmine... | ecosystem: Environmental > Terrestrial > Soil > Unclassified ...
TGGACCGTCCCTTGTAGATCAGATACGTCGAGATGAGCGATGCGAAGAAGAAGCACTCCGAGCCAATGAACGCCCAGATCGCGATCTTCGTGTGCGGAAGACCGGTGCTGGTGTAGTGGTGCTCGGCGTGGTGTTCGAGGGCGGCGGTGGCCAAGGCGTTTCTCCGGAACGATAGCGGTCAGGTGCCGGCGACGCGCGCACACGGGCGTGCGCGCGTGGCGGGCATCAGTGTTCTGGCTCGAGCGGCGTGAGCACCCACGCGTACAACGAGATCACAAAAATGGCTCCGCCCAACAGAATGATCGGAATCTGGCGGTGCCAGATGAGGCCGACGAAGGCCAGCGACAGGCCGAGCGTTGCCACGAGCGGTTTGATCGTCGGCGTCGGCATGGGGATGCCTAATTGCTCGGCCGACGGTTGCGTAGGCAGCGGCTGGTCGGCGCCCGCCGTCGGCACCGGCGGCGCGACCGGCGCAGGTCCGTGCTGGGACCACATGGGATACCGCGAGGTCACGTTCGGGATCCTCGCGTAGTTGTAGTCGGGCGGCGGCGACGGGATCGACCACTCGATGGTGGGCGCGTCCCACGGATTGTTGCCCGCGAGTGCGCCATGGCCGCGGCTCCGCAGGAAATTGTAGAGGAAGATCAACGTCGCGAAGGCAATGATGAACGCGCCGATCGTGGACAGGTGGTTGTCCAGGTCCCATCCCTGGTTCGCGTCGTACGACCAGATGCGGCGCGGCATGCCGTTCAATCCGGCGAAGTGCATCGGGAAGAACGCGAGGTTCATTCCGATGAAGGTCAACCAGAAGTGCCACTTGCCGAGCGATTCGCTCATCATGCGCCCGGTCATCTTCGGGAAGTAGTAATACACGCCGGCGAACAGTCCCATCATCGAGCCGCCGAACAACACGTAGTGGAAGTGGGCGACGATGAAATAGCTGTCGGTCTGCATGAGGTCGGACGGTGGCGACGAGTGCATGACGCCCGAGATGCCGCCGATCGTGAACAGCCCCACGAGACCGATGCCGAAGAGCATCGGCGTTTTGAAGCTCAGATTGCCGCCCCACATCGTGCCTAACCAGTTGAAGATCTTCACGCCGGTGGGAATGGCGATGAGCATCGTCGTGATGCTGAAGATCGAGTCGGCCACGGGGCCCATGCCGACGGCGAACATATGGTGCGCCCATACACCGAAGCCGAGGAAGGCGATCAGGATGAGGGAGTACACCATCACCGGATAGCCGAACAGCGGCTTGCGCGAGAACGTCGGCATGACTTCGGATACGAGGCCGAACGCCGGCAAGACCAGGATGTAGACCTCGGGGTGTCCGAACAGCCAGAAGAGGTGTTGCCAGAGAAGCGGGTCGGCTCCGGCGGTGATCTCGTAGAACGTGGTCCCGAAGAAGCGGTCGAACAGCAGGAACGTGACAGCGACCGTGATGATCGGGAACGCGAGGATGATCAGGAACTGCGTGACGAACGCGGCCCAGGTGAACACCGGCATGCGCATGAAGTGCATGCCCGGTGCGCGCATGTTGATGATCGTGGTGACGAAGTTGAATCCGGCGGCGAGCGACGACAGTCCGAGGATCTGCAGGCCGATCACCCAGAAGTCCATGTTGATGCCGGGATTGAACTGGCGCGTGTTGAGCGGGGCGTACGCGAACCATCCGCCGTCGGGCGCCGCGTGCATGAACCACGACACGTTCATGAACACGCTGCCGGCGAGGAACACCCAGTAGCTGAAGGCGTTCAGGCGCGGGAACGCGACGTCGCGCGCGCCGATCTGGAGCGGAATGAGCAGATTGAAGAACGCCGCCGACAACGGCATGATCGCCATGAAGATCATGGTCGTGCCGTGCATCGTGAACAGCTGGTTGTACGTGTCGGCAGAGACCAGGCGTCCGTTAGGCCCGAAGAGCTGTGAGCGAATGAACAGGGCCTCGATGCCGCCGATCACGAACCACGCGATGGCCGTGTACATGTACAGCTGGCCGATTTTCTTGTGGTCCGTGGTCGCGAGCCAGCTCCAGATGCCGCTCTCGTATTTGTGCGCTTTGCCCGTGACAGACGGCGCGGCGACTGTGGTTGCCATTCCCGGTCTCCGTTACTTCAGGGACGAGAGATACGCGGCCAGGTCGGCGATCTGCTGATCGTCGAAGGCGCCCATCGCTTCGGGCAGCCCTTTGCCCATTGGCGGCATAATGCTGCCGGGCTTCATGAGCCGCGCGTCTTTGATCCACATGGTCAGGTGCTTCATGTCGTTCGGGTACAACCCGGCGCCGATCGTGGTCCGGCTGCCGACGTGCGTCAAGTTAGGCCCGATGATGCCGGGCGAGACGCCTTGAATCGTGTGGCATCCGATGCACGCCGCGGTCTTGAAGATCTGGGCACCGCGCGCCGGATCGGCCTTGGCGATCGTGCTCTCGTCGAAGTGCTCGTCGGTCGGGAGCGGCGTTTCCGGCACGGTCCACTTGGGCAGCTGATCGCGCGGATACGTCGCCGTGCTCGTGTCGCCGCCGGCGAGTGATGCGGCGGCGACGGGAGTCGCGGGCGTCGTGGGCGCGGCCTTCTTGCTCGTGTCGGCCGGCGCGGGCGTTGCGGCACCGACGGGGAACACGGGACCGCTTTGTTGGTGCTTGACCCACGCCGCGAACTGCTCGGGGCTTACCGTAAACACGCGGAAGCGCATGTTCGAGTGCGAGGTGCCGCAATACTCCGCACAGAAACCGTTCCATGCACCGGCGGAGTCCGGCGTGAACCACAGGTAATTCGGCCGCTCTTTGTGCACCACGTCGCGCTTGCCCGCCAACTGCGGAATCCAGAACGAGTGGATCACGTCGTCGGTGCGCAGGGTGAAGCTTGCCGTGCGTCCCACCGGCAGGTACAGCTCATTGGCTGTGGTGATCTTGTACTGCGGATAGCGGAACTCCCACCACCACTGATGTCCGATCACCTCGACCTGCAGCGAGCCCGCCGCGGCGTTGGCCTGCGTTTCGAAAATCGTGCGGACGCTCGGCACGGCGATGACCGCGAGGATCACCGCCGGAATGAGCGTCCACGTGACCTCGAGCGTCGTATTGCCGTGCGTTTGCTGTGGTGTCGTCGCGTTGGGCCGCGTTCGGAACCTGATCAGTGCCCAGATGAGCGCGCCCTCGACGAGCACGAAGACGAGCCCGCCCAGAATGAGCAGGAGGTAGGTGAGGCGATCTTCGGTGCGTCCGATTTCCGAGTGCGCGCCGAAGATGGTGTCGGGGAATCCGGCGCACGCAGCGAGGCCGAGGACGAACACCGGAGTCAGCGCGGCGTAAACGGTGCGGCGCGCGCGGTGAAAACCAGTCATCCCGAATCCTGATAGACGTTCGATGAGCGGACGCGTGGAAGGGGCGCGTCCGAGGCTGTGCGTTTGGCGCGGAAGGTATCGGCTCACACAGGGTAAATCAAGGCGAAAGCCGGGGCGTGCTGCACATCGCGCGCCGCGGGTGCAGCATGTCGGAGAATGCCCTACGCGCGTGCAGCGCGACTCACGTGACGACGGCGAGCCGCGGGTTCGGTCGTTCTTCACGTCCTGCCTTGTGCTGTGGTTGGCCATTCACGCGCACGATGTCGGCAGTGAAGTCGTAATGGCCGTTGAACAGCGACGAACCGACGCCATACGAATCGACGGGCACGCCGGCCTCCTCGAATGCGCGAATCTTCTCGACAGTAAATCCACCGGAGACGACGATGCGAACGCCGTCGAATCCTTCACGGTCGAGCGCGCGCCGCACGTTCCACACGAGCTGGGGATTCACGCCCGTCGGCAGAAAACTCCCCATCTCGGGCAAAATCGATTGGTCTACCATGTTTTCCGACGTGTCGAGCCGCACGCCCCAGAGCCGCGGCCCGAGCGCGCGCGCGACATCGAGCGACGTGCGGACGCAATCGTTGTCGTAGTCGACGAGCGTGATGATCTGGACGGCGGGATCCATGAAGGTCGCGAATTTCTCCGTCGCGAGCACGTTGTTGCCGTCGTACGCCGCGATGAGTGCGTGCGGCACGGTTCCGATTCCGCTCGAGCCCCACCAACTCGCTTGCGCGTCGGTCGACACGCCGATCGCACCGGCCACGTGCGCGGCGTAGCCGTCGCCCGTCTGCACCAGCCAGTGGTCGTGTCGAGCGGGGAAGAACAAGACCGATTTCGGTCTCGCCGCATCGACGACGCGCCGCGTGTTGGTTCCGACGCGCGTGCGTCGTGCGAGCACGCCGAGATACAGCGTCTCGAGATGGGCGAATCCGTCGTACGGTCCCTCGATGGTCATCACCGTTTCCCAGGGCGCGATGGCGTCGCCATCGTAGAGCGCACGTACGTCGAGGGCGGACCAGTCGTCCGCGCACAACTTGAGGATGGCGATGGCTTCATCCATCCCACCCAGGTAGGCGCGCGCTTTCCCGAACACCTGCATGGTGACGCGCGGGGCGTGGTGATCCGCCTTGAGAATGTCGCGTGCGCGGACGAAGTACTTGTCGGAGTAATATCCCTCGCGCATGCGCTCCACCGGGAGATGGAACACCGCGGGGTCAAGTCGCTGGCGCGTCACGACCGTCGATGTATGCCTAACGGACGCGCTCGGCGCCGGCCATGCGCACCGGATCGAGAATCTCGTCGAGCTGGTCCTGCGTGAGCAGATTGGATTCGAGCACCACGTCCTTCACGCTGCGCCCGCTCTCGAGGGCGGTGCGCGCGACCTGCGTGGCCGCCTCGTAGCCGATGGCCGGCAGCAGCGCGGTCACGACGCCGATCGAATGGTCGACGAACCACCGGAGGCGCTGCTCGTTAGGCGTGATGCCGGCGACGCACCGTTCGCGCAACACCTGGCATCCGTTCCGCATTTCCGCCAGCGCGCTCAGCAGACGGTACGCGATCACCGGCTCGAACACGTTGAGCTGCAGTTGTCCCGCTTCGGCGGCCACGGTCACCGTGACGTCGCCGCCGATCACGTCGAAGCACACCTGGTTCACGACCTCGGGAATGACCGGATTGACCTTGCCCGGCATGATCGACGAGCCGGGTTGCATGGGAGGCAAATTGATTTCGCCCAACCCGGCGCGCGGCCCCGAGCTGAGCAGCCGCAGGTCGTTGCAAATCTTGGAGAGTTTGACCGCGCAGCGCTTGAGCACGCCGGAGAGCTGCACGAACACGCCCGTGTCGGCGGTGGCTTCGACGAGATCGGGTGCGGTGATGAGCGCCAGACCGGTGACGGTCGCCAAATGCGCCCGCACGCGCTCGGCGTAGCCCGCGGGGGCGGTGATGCCGGTGCCGATGGCCGTCGCGCCCATGTTGATCTCGCGGAGAAGCCCCTGCGTCTCGGCCAACCGGTCGACGTCCTCGAGAATGGTGTGGCCGAAGGCCGCGAACTCCTGGCCCAACGTCATGGGGACGGCGTCCTGCAACTGCGTGCGGCCCATTTTGAGGAGGCCGGAGAACTCCGCGCCCTTGTCGAGGAAGGCGTTGGCGAGCGCGCGCATGGCGTCGCGCAGCTCTTCGATGCTCGCGTGCAGCGCGAGCTTGATGGCGGTGGGATAGACGTCGTTGGTGGACTGCGAGAGGTTGACGTGCGTGTTCGGATGCACGGTCTCGTACTCGCCGCGGCGGTGGCCCAGCAGCTCGAGTGCGCGGTTGGCGATGACTTCGTTGGCGTTCATGTTGGTCGACGTGCCGGCGCCACCCTGGATCATGTCGACCAGGAAGTGCTCGTGGTGGCGGCCGGATCGGATCTCGCGCGCGGCGGCCACGATCGCATCGCGCAGCGGCGCGGCGAGGAGTCCGAGGTCGGCATTCGCGAGCGCGGCCGCTTCCTTGACGGCGCCGAGCGCGGCCACGAGGAGCGGAAACTCGCGGACCGGGACGCCGGTGATGGGGAAGTTTTCGAGGGCGCGCAGCGTTTGGATGCCGTACATCGCGTCGTCGGGCACATCGCGTTCGCCTAACAGGTCGTGCTCCCGGCGGCGTCGTCCGTCGGCGAAGCCCAGCATGCGGCCGTGGCCGGCGAGCGTTGCGTCGGCGGAGCGGAGGCGCTGCGAGATGGACCGCGCGGCGCGGGCGACGAGGCGGGCGAACAGGGTGGGTCGTTTCTGCAGGATCGCGCGCACGTCGAGCGCGTTCCAGAACACGATCGTGCACGGCTCGAGTGTGCGGGCGCTGGTGCCGTGCGGTGCATCCTCCTCGAGCAGGACGCCTTCGCCGAGGGCTTCGCCTGTGCCTAACGTGGCCAGCCGCACCGGGCGTCCGTCGGCGCCCTTCTCGATGGCGACGCTGCCCGTCTCGATGAGCGCAAACAGGCGGCGCGAGTCGCCCTCGCGGAAGATGAAGCGGTCCGTGTCGAACGACGCCGACCTGGCGGCGGCGGCGAGCAGCGCGAGCTCCTCGGCGGAACAGCCGTGGAAGAACGCGAAGTGGCGGAGGTCCATCGTGGTTGCCGTTAGGCCGGTGTCGTGGCGCGTCAATGCGGATTGAGCAAGGTCGAATCGGTCAACCGGATGCGTTGGGTCGGTGTGTCCGAGCGCGACTTACCGTAGGTCACGCCGTAAATGCTGGCCTCGGCTTGCGCCAGGAAGTACGTGACCTTGCTGCCGCTCGTGACAGGCGAGCCGATGGCAAACGCGATGTGGCCGGGATAGATGAGCAGGTCGGCGGGGAGCGTGGCGTCATTCGCCGCCAACAAGGTGCCGATCGGATCGCCGCTGGGATTCTTGAGGAGTGGGATCGACGTTCCTCTCGTGATCTTGACGCCGCACACGAGCTGAACGATCCAGTTCACGAAGCCATAGCAATCGAAGTGCTTCGTGTCATCGCACCCTTCGCCGAACACCACCTGGCCATTCAAGTTGAGTGGCGGATCCACATTGTAGTTGACCGGCGCACCCGCGCCCGAGCCCAGCACCTTCCTCGGCGTCAGGTCGGTGCCCCAATTGGTTTGCGAGGCATTGGCATAGCGGGCGATGAACGCGGCGAGACGCTGGTCTCGTTCAGGGAACGGGACGAGGAAATTCCGGCCGTTCGCAACTGCATAGCAGCGTCCGCTGCAGACGAACGGCATTCTCTCGACCATTTTCTTGGCGGCGCAAAAGGCGAGATCCTTGTTCGGTTCGGTCGACAACACCGGTGGCGCGAACAGGGCCAGATTCTGCGCGTTCGGCACTTCGCCGTCTCCGCCCCACAAATAGTGGGCGCCCTCGTCGGCCAACTGCTTGGCGACGCTCAGAATTTTCTGACGCACCGACATGGTCTGGCCCGCATTGGTCCTAACCGGATTGCCCATGGCTCGATCTCCGACTCCGGCACGTTGGTGCGTCGCGGCAGGTCTCGACTCCTGAGCATGTTGCACGGCCTGCCGAAAAAGCGGAAGTCCACCCGAGGCCAGCGCGCGCGGCTGGTGCGGTCACATCGCTCGCGCCGTCGGGTTGCTTCCCATGGTGCGCGTGTTCACATTCGCCCGTGCATACCCTCGTGTGGAGACGACGATGGCGATCTCACGGCGTGAGTTCATCGGGACCGGGGCAACGGCGGCGGCCGGGCTTGCGCTCGGCCAGTCGCTCGCCGCGCAGTCCGGGGCGGGCAGCGGTGCCCCGCGTCGCCGCCTAACGGAAGCCGACGCGCGGCCGGCCGTCGTATCCAGCGCCAACGGCATTCGCGGCATCGCCAAGGCGCGCCAGATGATGCTGCAGGGTGCGGATCCCCTGGACGCGGCCATCGCCGGCGTCAACATCACCGAGCTCGATCCGAGCGACCATTCCGTCGGATTGGGCGGATTGCCTAACGAAGACGGCGTGGTCCAGCTCGACGCATCGTGCATGCACGGCCCAACGCGGCGCGCCGGTGCGGTCGGCGCGCTCGAGGACATCGCCACGCCATCGCTCGTTGCCAAGGCGGTGATGGACTACACCGACCACATTTTTCTCGTCGGTGCAGGCGCGAAGCGGTTCGCGCTGGACATGGGATTCAAGGAGCAGAACCTGCTCACCGACGAGGCCCGGCAGATCTGGCTCAAGTGGAAGGCGAACCACGATCCCAACGACGCGTGGCTCGACCATGACGACGATGTGAAGATCGCGTTCACGCACGGCACCATCAACATGAACGCGGTCACCGCCGCCGGCGATATCGGCAGCGTGACGACGACGAGCGGCATGTCGTACAAAATCCCCGGGCGCGTGGGCGACAGCGCCATCGTGGGCGCCGGCCAATACTGCGACAACGACGTCGGCGCCGCGGGCAGTACGGGACGCGGCGAAGCCAACATCAAGATCGCCGGTGCGTTCTTCGTGGTCGAGCAGATGCGGGCCGGCGCGTCGCCCGAAGAAGCATGCCTGCGCGCCTTGCAGCGCGCGATTCAGATGACCGAGGCGCGGCTGCTCGACGAGCGCAAACGGCCGCGGTACGACCTGACCTACTACGCGATCGCCAAGGATGGCCGGTACGGCAGCGCGAACATCTATGCGGGACTGCAGTACGCGGTGGCCGACGCGCGCGGCGCGCGCCTGGAGTCGTGTGCCTACCTGTTCCCGGAGGGCGAGCGCCCGCGCGGCCCGGTTCCGATGCACACGCTCAGCCACTGAGGCCCGATGCCTAACGGTGTTCGCGCGAGGCCGGGGCGGCGTCGCCCACTGGCGCTCCTGCTGGCGGCGCTCGCCGCCGGCTGCGCCACCGCCCACCCGTCGCCCGGCGCCGGCCGCGCGACGAGCCCGCGCCTGCAGATCGCGTACGCGATCGCGATGCCGGACACCATCGGCCACCTGTACGAGGTCCGCATCGACATCGGCGGCTCGTTAGGCGACACGCTGCGGCTCCAGATGCCCGTGTGGTCGCCGGGGCGGTACGCGCGCATGGACTTCGCGCGCAACGTACGCGATGAATCGGTACAGGACGCAAACGGCCGCGCCGTGCGCTTCGATCGCGAGAACGGTTCGCTGTGGCGCATCTACCCCGCGGGCGCGGACCACCTCACGATGCGCTACCGCGTGTTCGCCGACAACCTCTCGGGCACGTTCAGCATGCTCGACACGGCGCACGCGAACTGGAACGGCGCGTCGCTGTTCATGTACGTCGTGGGGCACAAGCCGGACTCGGTCTCGCTCGCCATCACGCCGCCCAACGGGTGGCACATCATCAACGGGGCGAGCACCTCGCCGGACCAGCGGCAGTTCCGGTTCCCCAACTACGACGAGATGATCGACACACCGACCGAAGTGGCCAAACACTTCGACGTCGACAGCTTCACGGTGGACAACCGGCTCTATCGCGTCGTGGTGCACCACAACGGGTCGCAGAACGGCTATCACGCGGGCTTCGTTCAAGCCGTGGAGAAAATCGTTCGCTACGAGAACACGGTGATCGCGCCGCCGCCGCTCACGATGTACACGTTCCTGTTCAACGTCGGCTATGACGGCAGCGACGGCATGGAGCATCTCTACTCGACACAGATCCAGACGCGCGCGCCGTGGACCGACTCGGCGTCGGTGATGGCGACGGTCGGCGATGCGGCGCACGAGTACTTCCACACGTGGAACGTGAAACGCATCCGGCCGGCACTGCTCGGCCCGTTCGACTATTCCGCCGAGCGCTACGAGCCGAGTTTGTGGGTGGCGGAGGGATGGACGCAATACTACGGCGAGATCGGGTTGTTGCGTGCCGGAATCGTGAGCACAGACGACTATTACCAGACGCTCGCGCGCGTGATTGCCGAGAACCTGGAATCGCCCGGCCGCAAAGTGGTCTCGGCGCGGATGGCGTCGTTCCTGGCGCCGTTCTGGGATGGCGCGGCCACGCCGATGCGGGTGGACCGCGCGAGCTTTTTCTCCTACTACACCAAAGGCGAAGGCCTCGCGCTGGTGCTGGATCTCGACATCCGCGCGCGGACGCACAACACGAAATCGCTGGACGATGCGTTGCGGGCGCTCAAACGCATGACCTGGGACGCGCCTAACGCAAGCTACTACCTGCAAGGACGCGGCTACACGGAGGACGACGTCGTGCGCGCGGCGAGCGAGGCGGCCGGCACGGACCTCGCGCCGTGGTTCGATCGCTACGCGGGCGGCGTGGACGATCCACCATTCGCGGCGTCGCTCGCGCAGGCCGGTCTCCGCCTCGAGTCACAGCCGGGCCCGCGCGGCACGGAGTACACCGTGGTCGAGGACCCGAACGCGACGCCGGATCAGCTGCGCGTGAGGCATGGTTGGCTGACCGGTACGGTAGGCCCGTGACCGTGTGATTTCGTCACGGGCCCGACTCCACGCGGTGCGGGAACGCGGAGCACCGCCAGGTCAGCTGCCAGCGCCGCTCCTCGCGCCCGGCTTGAACGTCTGCCCCGCGATCTTCTTCGAGATCGTCATGTACACGCACACGTTGCCGTCCACGAGCTCCGCGATCTTGAGATCCGCGGCCACACTCGCCAACGCGTAGGCCTTGTCGCGCGACAGGCCTAACTGCTCGCCCAACAAATCGACCATATTCTGCACCGCGACGCGCGTCGCCTGCGTGAGGTCCTTGTCCATGCCCATCGTCATGAGATCGGTGGGCGTCTCGGCGCGCGGCCACGTGAAATGCAGATCCTTCCGCACGATCACTTGCACCCGCCCCGTGAGCGACGTCTCGATTGCCGTTTGATCCACCTCCCCATCGCCCTGGGCCGCGTGGCCGTCGCCGATCTCGAGCAGCGCGCCGGCCACGTGCACCGGGATGTAGAGCGTCGTGCCCACCGTGAGCGATCGGTTGTCCATGTTGCCCGCGTGCGTTCCCGGCGGATTGCTCGAGAGCCGCCCCGAGTCGGGCGGCGGTGCATCGCCGATGCTGCCGAAGAACGGATGCATCGGGATCTGGATCGTCGAGTCGACTGTCGCGATCATGCGCGCCGTGTCGAGCGGAATGATCTGTGTGTGGCGTGGCTGCCCGCAGTTCTCGGGCAGAAACCCGCTGCAGCCGTTGTACGCGTACGCGATCGGGAAGGAGATGCCCAAGATGCGCACCTCGAGCACGTCGCCCGGCTGGGCACCCTCGATGTAGATAGGCCCGGTGAGGATGTGTCCGCCGGGTCCCTTGTCGGTGACCTTGGTGGTGATGTCGCGCAGCGACTGCTGCACTTCGTTAGGCGGCAGTCCGGCCCGCTCCAAGCCTTGCGGCGAGTTGGTGATCAGCGTTTCCACTTCGACGGTGTCGCCCGATTGCACACGTAGCGCGGGCTTGGCCGCCGCGCTGTAGTAGCCCCAGGCGACCGTCTCTGGCGTCGCTGCGAGGTGATGAAAGTGGGGACGTGACTGCGCCGCGATGGCGGGGGCAAGGCCGATGACGAGGAAACCGGCGACGGACGTGACGCGCATGTGGGCTCGCGGTGGAAGAACCGCGAGGAAGTTACGCGTCGTCGCGCGAGGCCAACAGCCGCGTCGGGCTATGCCGGTGAAGGCGCGACGTCGAGCGCGGTCTGCACCGCCACGCCGCTGCTGCGGCGGCGCACCGGCTCGGGCGGCAACACGATCTCGTCGAGACGGAACGCCGAGATCTGCGCCAAGAGCTTGCGTGAGGCTTCGGCCAACGCCGCCGACGCGGCGGCGATTTCCTGGGCACCCGCGCTCTGTTGTTCAGTGGACGCGGCGACCTGCTCCATGGCCGCGGCGAAGGATTCCGTGCCGCGCGCGAGGTGTTCGAGCCGAATGGTGGACTCGGCCACGAGCTCGCGTGATTGATTGGCCGCTTGCTCGATGGCGCGCGTCCAACCTTCCGCCTCCTGCACCGCGCGCTCGACTTCGGCGAACGACGCGAGCGCTTGCTCGGTCGCCTGGCGGACGGTGGCGACCGTGGCCGCCGTGCGGCGGCTCGACTCGCGCGATGCTTCGACTTTGTCGAGAAGCGCCATCACCATCTCTTCGGTGCGCTCGGCGGCGGCGTTCGAATTCGCGGAGAGTTTCCGGATCTCGCTGGCCACGACGGCGAAGCCTTCGCCCTGTTCACCCGCGCGTGCCGCTTCCATGGAGGCGTTGAGCGCGAGCAGCTTCGATTGTCGCGCCATCCGCCGGACGAGGGTAACGAAGGAGCGAATCTGCTCGAAGGCGTCCACGAGGTCGGCGGCCGCCGCGGCCGACGATTCGGCTTCGGCGGCGAGAGTGCCTAACGCAGCCTCGCTCGCGTCGAGGCCTGACCGGTTGGCGCGCGCGAGGGCGCGGAGCGCGTCGTTGCGCTCCACGCCCTCGTGCGCGCCGGCGGAGAGTTGATCGGCGATACCGGACAGCATCGTCGCGTCCGTTGCCGTGCGCGCGATCGACTGCGCCATTTCCGCCGCTTGAGCGCTCAGCTCGCTCGACGTATGCGCCATTTCGCCGGCCGCCGTCGACATCTGCTCGGTGCCCGCGGTGATTTCCGCCGATTGCGCAGCGGTCTGTTGGGCCGACTCGCGCAGGATGCGCACGAGGCGTCTGAGCTCCGCGATCATGCCGCCGGTGGCTCTGCCCAACCGACCGAGCTCGTCGTCCTCGCCGATCGGCGCGATGTCGACGGCGAGATCGCCGGCCGCTACGCGCTCGGCTGCTTCGGCGAGCAGGCCCGCGGGTTCGGTGACGCGGCGCGACACGTAGCGGCTGAGGTAGATGAGCGCGAGCTCGACGATCCCTAGCATCATGGCGGCGCCGAGCAGGATCGACGCTTCGGCGTCGCGAATGCGGTCGAGCGGCTGGCCGACGAGCGTCTGCCTGATCCAGTGATCGGCGACGAACGCAAACGCGCCGACGACCAGCAGCGCAAGCGTCCCGCCGCCGGCGACGATGCGACGCTGCACCGACCGCACGCTGCGTCCGAGTGCGATGGTATCGGCGTCGACTGTCGCGCGCTTGTGTGCGATGTCCATGGGGCTAGATTTCACTATGACTTCGTCCACACCCGACTCCACGGCCGCAAGCCACGCGAGTTACGATCCGAGCGCCGTCGAACACAAGTGGCAGGAGCGGTGGCGTGAGAACCGGACCAATTCGCCCGATCTCGATCGCCCGGAGCATGCGTTCTACCAACTGATGATGTTCCCGTACCCGTCTGCCGAGGGTCTGCACATCGGCAACGTGTTTGCGTTCACGGGCAACGACATCCATGGACGATTCCAGCGGCTCCAGGGACACACGGTGTTCGAGCCGATCGGCTTCGACGCCTTCGGCATTCACTCCGAGAACTATGCGCTGAAGGTCGGCGTCCACCCGATGGAGCTGATCCCGCGCAACATCGCGAACTTCCGGCGTCAATTACGCCGCGTTGGGCTCATGGTCGATTGGTCGCACGAGCTGTCGACCACCGATCCCGCCTATTACAAATGGACGCAGTGGATCTTCCTGCAACTGCTCGACCGCGGGCTTGCCTACCGCGGTAAGGCAGCGGTGAACTGGTGTCCGTCGTGCAAGACGGTGCTGGCCAACGAGCAGGTGGTGAACGGTGCGTGCGAGCGGTGCGGCACGACCGTGGAGCAGCGCTTCCTCGAGCAGTGGTTTTTCCGGATCACCGAGTACGCGCCGCGGCTGCTGGCAAATCTCGACTGGATCGATTGGTCGGACACGACGAAGACGGCCCAACGCAATTGGATCGGCCGGTCCGAGGGTGCGGAGGTCGAGTTTGCGGTGGCGGGCTCGGACGCATCGATTCGTGTCTTCACGACGCGGCCGGACACGATCTTCGGCGCCACGTACGTGGTGCTGGCACCCGAGCATCCGTTAGTCGATGCCGTCACGTCCGCGTCGCAGCGCGCGGCAGTGCGCGCGTATGTCGATCGCGCGACCAAGCGCGATCTCGTGGCGCGCAAGGTTGGTGATCGCGAGAAGACCGGCGTCTTTTCGGGCGGCTACGCAGTGAATCCTGCTACGGGCGAGCGCGTGCCGATTTGGATCGCGGACTACGTGCTCATGGAGTACGGTACCGGCGCGATCATGGCCGTGCCCGGCCACGACGAGCGCGACTTCGCATTCGCGCGCACGTTCGGTCTGCCGATCGTGCGGGTGGTGGCCGGTCCGGGCGAGGATGCGTCGACGCCGCTCGCGGACGCCTACACCGACAACGAGGGCGGCCGTGTGGTCAATTCGCCGCCGTTCGATGGGCTGACGACCGGGGAGGCGAAGGCGCGCATCGTTGCGTGGTTAGGCGAGCGCGGCCGGGCCAAGGCGAGCGTCACGTATCGCCTGCACGACTGGACGATCTCGCGACAGCGCTATTGGGGTCCGCCGATCCCGGTGATCTACTGCGACAGCTGCGGCATGCAGGCCGTGCCCGAGCGGGATCTGCCGGTGCTGCTGCCGCCGATCGCCGATTTCCGTCCCGATGACAGCGGCGTTTCTCCGTTAGCACGGCATGAAGAGTGGTATCGCGTTCCGTGCCCCGAATGCGGCAAGATGGCGCGCCGGGAGACCGACGTGTCGGACACGTTCCTCGACAGCGCGTGGTATTTCCTGCGCTATCCGAGCACGGAATTCGACGACCGGCCGTTCGACGCCGGTCGTACGAAGCGCTGGCTGCCGGTGAACATTTACATCGGCGGCAACGAGCACGCGGTGCTGCACCTGCTGTACTCGCGGTTCATCACGATGGTGCTGCACGACATGGGGTACCTGGACTTCGAGGAGCCGTTCAAGCGGTTCCGCGCGCACGGGCTGCTCATCCGCAACGGCGCGAAGATGTCGAAGACCAAGGGCAACGTGGTGAACCCCGACGAGTACATCGAGCGCTGGGGCGCCGACACGATCCGGCTGTACCTCATGTACATGGGACCGCTCGAGGAGGGCGGCGATTTTCGCGACAGCGGCATCTCGGGCATGCGGCGGTTCCTGGACCGGCTGTGGGCATCGGCGCACGAGATGCGCGCCGACGGCGCGCCCGATGACGCGGTGGTGCGCAAGCTGCACCGCACGATCCGCAAGGTGACGGAGGACACGAGCCGGTTAGGCTACAACACGGCCATCGCGGCGATGATGGAATACATGAACACGCTGCGGAGCGGCGAACGCGTGCCGCATCGCGCGGAGGTCGAGCCGTTGGTGCAACTCGTGGCGCCGTACGCGCCGCACATTGCCGAAGAACTGTGGGAGCGGTTTGGCCACACCGAGACGATCTTTGCGTCGCGGTGGCCGGCGTTCGATCCGGCGCTGGCCACGGAAGACGAGATCGAGCTCGCCGTGCAAGTGAACGGGAAGCTGCGCGGGACGGTGCGCGTGGCGCGGGACATCCAGCAGGACCAGGCGGTGCACGCGGCGCTCGCCGTGCCGTCGATCGCCAAGTTCGTGACGGGGACGCCGCGGAAGGTGATTTTCGTCGCGGGGCGGCTGCTCAACCTGGTGGTCTGACGACCGTGTGCGCCGCCTAACAGAGCGGCGCGGCGTGTCACCTGGTCGTATCGAGCATCGACCGGCCGGTGCCCAGCTCGCTGGTCAGCCGGCCGATGCCGGCGCGGGCTTCGTCCACGATGGGCATGAGCGCCGCGTCTGGCGCGCGCCAGACTTTCGTGATCCACGTGTACGAGTCGAGGGCCTGCGCACGCTTACCTAACGATTCGAGGAGGTGGGCGCGCAGCAGCTCCATCGGCACCGTCAGTGGCGAGCCGAACGCGACGTTGCGCGTCGGGAGCAAGGTCAGCGCTTCGGCGCGCCGGCCGCTGTCCGCCAGCAGCTCAGCCTGTGCGATGTGGGCGGGTGTGCAGTCGACCTCGGCGCACAGCGAGTCCGGAATGGCCGCCAGCAGGCGCCGCGCGGCGAGCGAATCGCCGCGGACGAGCGCCAGGTACGCCGGCACTTCCCGCTCGCCTAACGCCAGGAGGCGCGTGTCCAGGGCAGTGAGGCCGGCGCGCGCCAACGACTTGAGGGCGCCCGCCGCGCGCCGCAGGCTGCCCGAATCGCGTGCCGCGCCCCACCACGGAATCGCGTACGTCAGCTGCGGCGACGGGCGCGACAACAATGCCGCCGCCTCCCCCGCCACGCTGTCGTTCGGGATGAGGCCCGCGAGCGCCGCGTTGAAGACTATGCCCGGCGGCCGTGCCTCCCCGCCCTCGATCAGCGCGCGATGCACGTGACCGCGCATCGCGAGCGCCGTCGCCAGCTCGTACCGCAACGCGAGCGAGTCGGCACCAGACCCCGGCGGCTCGCGTCCGGGCGAACGCATCAACGTCACGGCATCCACGTCGCGTTCGGCGGAGTCGGGCCACTTGAACAGCAAGCTCTGCGCGAAGAACAGCTCCTGGAACGAGGCGGCGCGCAACGCGGTCTCTCGTGCAGCGGGCACGATGCCCGGCGCGACGAGCGATCGCACCATCCGGACGGCGTTGGCCTGGGTGCCGGTCGAGTCGATCGTGAGGTAGGCATGGATGTACCGCAGCGCACGTGCGGTGTCATCGAGTGCCAACGATTGCTCGATCGGATGGATGTACGCCGGCGCCAGTTGCGAGTCCCCGGCAATCGACTGATCGAAGGCGTCGATGATCTGCTCACTGCTGAAGTAGTGGCCGGGCACGTCACCGAGGTGCTCGCGCAATTCTCCGGTGAGATACCAGATCTCGGGATCGTTCGGATAGCGGCGGAGCAGGGCGTTGTCCAACGCGATCATCTGCGCCCAGTTGTCATGGTCCTGTGTCTGCCCAACGAACGCCACGATGAGGCTGTCACGCGGCGCCAACCCGTGGTTGAGGCGGCCGGCGCGCACCCGGTCGGCGACGGCCAGCTCGTCATCGGCCCCGCCCTTCCATCCGCGCACGAAGCTCTCTCGGAGCCAGGCGAGCGCGAAGGTGCTGTCGGCGGCGATGGCGCGATTGTACGCCGCCTCGGCCGAGTCCCAGTTGGAGGCGCGGTACCATTGCTCACCCTGGAGGTAGGCCTTGATGGCGGGCAGCGACGACGAGCCGATCGACCCGCCTAACGAGACGGCCATCCGCCGCACGCGGCTCAGCTCGCGCAGGAGCCGCACGCTGAGCGAGTCGCACAGTCGGTCGATGTGCGATTGCGCATCCTGCGCTTCGACGTCGCCGATCGACCGGCCCGATGCCACGTTGACGAGGGTCGCGCTGACGTGCACCGAGTCGGGACCCGATTGGGAGATGTTGCCGAACACCGCCAACCCGGCGCCGGTCCTTCGGCCTAACGCAACGGCCGAACGCCGGTCGGCGCGGCCGGACCATTGCCGGATCACGATCGAGGGCGCGACCGTCTTCAAAGGGCCGGCGCCGTCCAGGTTGCGTGACAGCACGTCCACCATGCCCTCGTGCCAGAGGCCGAGGCCGTCATCGAGGACGTCGAACGGGGCGACGGCCACGACATCGGGGTCGACGCGCGCGAGGTGATGCGTTCGCCAATACCACGCAATGGCGCTGCCTAACGCAACGATCACGCCCGCCGCGATGCCCAACACGACCGGCGTGAGCGCGCGCGGCCGGCGCGGCAGCGGTCCCGCTCCGGCCACCACCGCATCGCGGAACTCCGCCGCGGTCGCGAAACGGTCGGCCGGATCCTTGGCCAACGCTCTCGTGATCGCCCGCGCGAGTCCGACCGGTACCTCGGGACGCACCTGGTGCAAGTCCGGCGGCGCGTCGCGGAGATGCGCCGCCAGGACCGCCTGTGCGTTGGGACCGGTGAACGGCGGCGCGCCCGCCAGCATCTCGTAGCCGACCACGGCCAGCGCATAGATGTCGGCCCGTGCGTCGACGTGCGCCTCTCCCGACACCTGCTCGGGCGCCATGTACCCGGGCGTGCCCACGCCGAGGCCGGTTCCCGTTAGGCGATCGGCACCCTGCGCCGTCACGATGGCCCGCGCCACCCCGAAATCCGTCAGGGCCGCGTGGTCGCCCTCGAGCAGAATGTTTTCCGGCTTGACATCGCGATGCACGACGCCGCGATTGTTGGCATACTCGAGCGCGTCCGCGATCTCCTGAATGATCCGCACCGCCTCCGCCACCGGCAGCGGCCGCTCACGGGCCAACCGATGCCGCAACGACTCGCTCTCCGCGTACGGCATCACGTAATACAGTAGATCGTCGCGAGCGCCGGCCGTGAGCACCGGCAAAATGTGCGGGTGCCGCAGATGCGCCGCCAACTCGATCTCCTGCTTGAATCGCGCCGCGCTCACCGCGCTCGCTTGCTCGGGCGGCAGCAGCTTCACCACCACGCGGCGCTTCAACCGCTGCTCCGTGGCGAGAAAAACTCGGCTCATACCGCCGCCACCGAGCTCTCGCTCTATGACGAACGCGTCACCGAGGGCCTTTTGAAGTTGGGCCTGGGATGAGTCCACGGACGCGATGGAACATGTGGAGGACGCGTCAATATGAAGCGCACGCCCGTCGACTGAAAGACCAACGAATGGCTCGTGATGTTGCTGTTGCGCGGGGTTGCGGGCTCGAGCTCAGTGCATCGCGTGTGCCGCCCATTCACCCACGTAGTATCCGGCCACGGCAACGCCGAGTCCGACGACGAACATGTCGAGGCCGGATCGCAACACGCTGCGTCCGGTGAACACGGAACGGGCCGCGCCGACCAGGAAGTGCGACAGCATGGCGATGACGAAGGATGCGATCATCGCATCGAGTCCCCGCATGATCAGAAACGGAAACACGGGAATGAATGCGCCCACCGCCGTTGCCAACCCGGTGACCCATCCTTCGCGCAGCGGCGATGCGGCCTGCTCGCCGATTTTGAGCTCCTCCTGCACCTGCTCGTCAAGCATGCGCTTGGGATCGCTCATCACGGTGGTGGCCAATTCCTGCGCCGCCGTCCGCTCCATGCCCTTCGCTTCGTACATGAGCGCGAGCTCGTCGCGTTCCACTTCGGGCATGAGCTCGACTTCGGTGCGCTCCATCGCGATCTCGTACTCGTACACTTCCTGTTCGCTTTTCGCGGCGAGATATCCGCTCGCGCCCATCGACAGCGCATCCGCGATGAGGCCGGCGATACCCGCGAGCACGACGGTCTGGTGTGCCTGGCTTGCCGTCGCGCCGATCATGCCGGCGACGAGACCAAAGTTCGCGGTAAGGCCGTCGTTGAAGCCGTAGACGACGTTCCGGAGAAAGCCGCCCGACTCCGCGCGATGCCACGGTTCCCCGGCCCGGCCGGCCATTTCGCCCAACGTACTTGCGTGCTCAGCCGACTCGCGGGCGAGGAGGAGCGCCTCGCCCTTGCCCGCGCCACCCGTGGGAAGCGAGCGGTGCATCGACAGGTACCCGCGCACCTCGCGACCCTCTTCCGCCAGCAGCATCGGGAGCAGGAATCGCGGACCGAAGGTGCGGCCCAACATCGCGAGCAGCCGGGCACGGGCGGATGGGACGAACGGCTTGGGCGCCCGCCCCGCGCGAGTCAGCAGGTCCGACCAGATGATGACGTGCCGGTCTTCGACGGCCGCGAGCCGGCGATAGAGATCCTGCTTGGTTGCGTCGTGCTCGGCGTCGGCGAGGGCGCGGTAGAGAAAGGCTGCGTCCGCTTCGTCCTGCCAGTGGTGCTCGAACGCGTCCAGGTCTTTGGCCTGCGGGGCGCTCGCCGGTGGCGGCGTGGAAGGACTGGGAGGCGTCGGGCCGACGGCAGTAGACATGGCTCGAAATATCGCAGCCGCCGGTGCTCGATGGAATGCGGACGCCGGCAACCGTGGCGGCAGCCGTAGTGACTCATCCGGTGCAGGTCCCACTTTCTACCGGCACCAGGAGCGTTTTCAGTATGCGTCCAACCCATCTCATACTCGGCGCCGCAATGGTGCTGGGCAGCGTCGCCCCGATCGCCGCGCAGGACCGCACGCCGACCACCATCGTCAGCCTGATGGACAACGACATGGCCGACCGGGCTGCGTTAGGCGTGAGCACCGGCGCCAGCGGCAAGCGCGACACGCTCGGCCTGTTGATCGAGAGCGTCACGCCCAACAGCCCGGCGGACAAGGCCGGCTTGCTCGAGGGCTACCGCATCGCGTCGATCAACGGCGAGAACCTCAAGCTCTCCCCCGGCGACGCCGGCGAGCCCGACATGGACGGCATCATGACGCGCCGTCTGAGCCGCGAGTTAGGCAAGGTGAAGCCGGGCGACGAAGTGACGCTGCAGGTATACGCCGATGGCGCCTACAAGACGATGAAAGTGAAGACCGCGGCGCTCGAGGACATCACCACGCGCCCGATGCGCCTGTCGGCCGAGGACTACGATGACCGGCCCGCGCTCGGCTTGAGCCTCGACGGCGGCGGAAGCAAGCGCGATACGCTGGGCCTCCTCGTCACGGCGGTCGAGAACGGTGGACCGGCCGACAAGGCCGGCATCGAGGAAGGGAATCGCATCGCGTCGATCGACGGCGTCGACCTGCGCGTGCCGGCGGACGAAGCGGTGGGCGGCGAGCTGTTAGGCGCCAAGCAGTCGCGGTTCATGCACGAGCTGGCGTCGAAGAAGGCCGGCGACGAAATCACGCTGCAAGTGTACGCGAACGGCGCCATGAAACCGGTGAAGGTGACCGCCGCGCGGACGGCCGACGTCTACAAGGAAACGCGCGGCCGCCGGTTCCGCGTGAATGGGTTCGATGGTGCGAGCTGGGTTGCGCCGGCAGCGCCGATGGTTCGCCTGCGCGCCTTGCAAGGCCTGGACGGCATCGAGGAGTCGATGCGTCCGCTCCAGATCGAGATCGACAACGCGAAGCGCGCCGCCGTCGACGCGCAGGTCATGGCTCGGCAGCAAGCCGACCTCGCGCGTATGCAATCGCGCATGGCCGTGGAACGCGCGAGAATGGCGGATTGGACCGACGGCGGACGGGGCGGCAGCGGATGGATCAGCGGGGGCCCGGGCAGCATGCTCACGTTAGGCGGACTGCGCGTCTCCGTGGTGAGCGACGCGCTGAGCAGTTACTTCGGCAAGGGCAGCGAGGATGGCCTGCTCGTGCTCGACGCGAGCGACGACTGGCATCCGCTGCAGGCCGGCGATGTAATCCTCTCGCTCAACGGCAAGTCGGTGCGTGAAGGCGATCACGCCGAGATCTCGGTCGACAGCGATCAGGACAACACGTTCGTGGTGCTGCGCAAAGGGTCGCGCGTCACCGTCCACGTGAAGGCGCACTGACCGGTGCCCGGCGCCTCACCAGAGGCGCCCGATGTTCCACGTGCCGCCGGCGTAGAGAGCGTGCGCCTGCGGCCCGTCCAACGGTACGATGAGGCCCGCATCGAGCTCGGCCCAGCGCCTAACGCTAAAGACCGGGCCGGTGAGCAGCGCCACGATCGGTGCGGATCCGGATGGCCCGCCGGTGCCCGGAAAGCCATAGACCTCCGCGGTCCAGCCGAGGATCCCGCGGATCGGCGCACCGGCGGACACCGTCCACAGTGTCGCATCGCGCGGCGCGTGGGCGGTGCTCGCGCGCCACGTATATCCGGCATTGATGTCGAGCTCGATCGAACCGAGCTGATGGCTGGAGATCAGGGTGATCTTCGCGTCGGTGGATCCCGTGCCCAGGCCGTCGCCCACGCTTCCCGTGGGAAACTTCACCGCCGGCAGCACCGCGAAGGAGCCGAGCACCGGCAGGCTGTCGGCGATGCGCCACTTGAGCGCCATGGTGAGATCGCCGCCGCCTTCGCGCGCCGGCCCGGCGCTCGTGTTGCGGATCCACGCGTCGGAGAGCTCGAGCTGCACCCGTGGGACAACGCCGATCTTGAGCGTGGCGGGTGTGCTGAACGCGTGCACGCCGGCGTCGAATCGATCGAGCTCGACGCCGGCCTCGAGTTCCACCCAGCCGGGCCACACGGTGTAGGCGTGGGTGGCGACGGTGGGCCGTTCCGGTTGGGCGTCGTGCGGGTCGGTGGCTTCCTGCGCCGACGCCCGTGCCGCGCCGAGCGCGGCGGCCGCCCACAGCAGGAGCGCGCGGCGCATCAGAATTCGATCTGCGCGCCCAGCTCGACCACCCGGTTAGGCGGAAGCCCGAAGAACTGCGTGGCCGCCCGCGCGTTGCGTCCCATGAACACGAACAGCTTCTTGCGCCACCGCGCCATCGGCGTGTTGCCGGTGGGAATGAGCTCCTCGCGCCCGAGGTAGAACGAGGTGTCGCTCTGCCGCGCGCGCAGGCCTAACGGCTCGCACCGCGACAGGATCTCCTTGACGCTCGGCGTCTGCATGAACCCGAAGTGCGCGATCGCCCGGTAGAATCCCTCACCTAACGGGTCGAGCCGCAGGCGCTCCGCGGCCGGCACCTCCGGGACGTCGGCGGTGAGCACCGACAGCAGAATCACCTGCTCGTGCAGCACCTTGTTGTGCTTGAGGTGGTGCAGGAGCACCACCGGCGCGCCGTTGGTGTCGGACGTCATGAACACGGCCGTGCCCGGAACGCGCGGTGGCTTGCGCCGCCGCACGTCTTCCAGGAACAGGTCGATCGGCAGACTCGCGCTCCGCAGCAGGTCCTGCAGCAGCGTCCGCCCGCGCTTCCACGTCGACATCATGATGTACAGCGCGACCGCGACCACCAGCGGGAACCACCCGCCGTGCTCGACCTTCACGGCGTTCGCGACGAGAAACGCGAGATCGATGATCAGAAACACCGCCAGGAACGCGCCCGCGCGCGGCAGCGACCACTTCCATTCATCATGTGAGATGAAGAAGAAGAGCAGCGTGGTGATCGCCATCGTGCCCGTCACGGCGATGCCGTACGCCGCTGCCAGCGCACTCGACGAGCGGAAGCCGAGCACGAGGCCAATGCAGCCGACCATCAACGCCTTGTTGACTTCCGAGATGTAAATCTGGCCGGCCTCGTGCTTCGACGTATGGGTGATCGACACCCGCGGCGAATAGCCGAGCTGCATCGCCTGCTGCGTGAGCGAGAAGGCGCCGGAGATGAGTGCCTGCGACGCGATCACCGCGGCCGCGGTGGCGAGCACGACCATCGGGTAGAGCAGCGGCGCCGGCACGAGACGGAAGAACGGGTTGCTGGCGGCGCTCGCGTCGCGCAGCAAGAGCGCGCCCTGGCCGAAGTAGTTGAGCAGCAGGGCGGGAAACACGAGGAAGAACCAGGCTGCACGGATCGGACGCCGCCCGAAGTGCCCCATGTCTGCGTAGAGGGCCTCGGCCCCCGTCAGCACCAGCACCACGGCGCCTAACAGAAAGAAGCCCTGCCAACCGTTCTCGGCGAAGAACCGGATGCCGTACATCGGATCGACCGCCCGCAGGATCGCCGGCTCCTTCATGATCTCGGCGACGCCTAACGCAGCGATGCTGGCGAACCACACCAGCATCACCGGGCCGAACACCTTGCCGATGCGATCCGTCCCGTGGCGCTGGAACAGAAACAACACGAACAGCACCAGCACGCTCAGCGGCACCACCATCCGGCCAAACACCGGCGTCGCCACCTGCAACCCTTCGATGGCCCCGAGCACCGTGATCGCCGGCGTGATCACACCGTCGCCATAGAGCAGAGCCGCACCGAACAACCCGAGCGTGATGAGCACGGCGACGGGCACGATGCCCACGCGTCCGCGCAGCCCCCGCTGAATCAGCGCCAGCAATGCGAGAATACCGCCTTCGCCGCGGTTGTCCGCGCGCATGATGAACGACAGGTACTTGACGCTCACCACGAGCGTGAGCGCCCAGACGACGAGCGACAACGCACCGTACACGTTTGGCGCAGTGGGGGCGATGCCGCTCGACGGGCTGAAGCATTCCTTGATTGCGTAGAGCGGACTCGTTCCGATGTCGCCGAACACGACGCCGAGCGCCGTCAGCGACAGGACCGCCAACTTGCGACCCGTCGGGCGCTCTTCGATCCGCTCGCGATCGGGGCGGCTGACAAACGCCCCGGCGAACGATCCGGTTGTCGTGGGAGAAGCGCTTCCCCCACCCGCGTTAGCCGGCGGAGGTTCGCCGGAGCGGGCTGGTTCAGCGGCCATGTGGAGTTCGTAGCCTTGACATACATCCTGCGGTCGCGAAAAAGCCGTGGCGACCGGTCGCCCTTTCGGATCACACGAAAAAAGCGGGTCGCGGACCGAATCCGCGACCCCGAGCCCGCCTTGGAACATAGCGCAAACGACCGCGCAGTCCAGCGTTGCAGGTTACTAGCCAGCCGTTCCCGTCGCTCCGGTAGATCCCGACTGGCCGCCGGACCCCGCAATTTCGTCGATTTCGCGGCGCGCCCGGTCCAGCGCCTCCCGGATCTTGTGCAGCTTGTCGGCGTCGGCAGGCTGCCGCCAGGCAAGCGTGTAGGTGGCGCGAGCCAGGTCTTTGAACGAACGGTTGACCTCGGTCATCGCCGGCCCGAAAAAGCTCGCTCCGAAATCGGAAATCCGCTCGAAGATATCCTCCACGGTCGACTTGTTCTCAGCGAGGTAGGCGCGTCCTTCGGGCGTGATTTCGTAGATGCGCTTTCCGCCTTCCTCGAGCGTCGCCTTGGCATAGCCCAGATCCTCGAGCATTGTGAGCGTCGGGTAGACGGTACCCGGGCTCGGCGCGTACACGCCGCGGAAGCGGTCCTCGAGCTCCTTGATGATCTCGTAGCCGTGCCGCGGCTTCTCTTCGAGGAGCTTGAGGATCACGTACTTGAGGTCGCCCTGCTCGAACATGCGACCTCCGCGGAACCCGCCGCGCCTGCCGCGCGGGCCGCCGCCGCCCCAGAACCAGCCCATGACGCCGGGATCGAATCCGCGTCCGGCGCCCGCCCATGCGCGGCCGCCCCAGTGTTCGTGACACATAGAATTCCTCCAAGCCGAAAGATATGTCTTAGATATATCGGTAGGCTAAGATATGTCGCCCGATATATCTTCGCAAGGCGTTCTGACACTGGCAGACGAGCTCATCTTTAGGATGAGTGGGTTCGTCACACCATCCCGCTGTGTGACTGACTGTCGTAGAGTGGAGCCTTCCATGACCCTACTGACCGGAGTGCGCGAGTGAGATCCCTCGATCGAAGCAGCGTGATGACACGGCGTGGGCTGCTCCAGCGCGTCGCTGGAATCTGGGCGTCGTGCGGCGTCTTGTCGCTCGTGAACGCCGCATCGACCGAGGCGGGCCTAACGAGCGCCACAGATGCGAACGCCGACTTGGCCTCCGGCAAGATTGCGTTGGAAGAGCACTTTGTCATTCCAGAAACTCTTGCAGCCAGCTATGGAGCGCTGGGTAGCCCAGAATTTCAACAGCGATTGGCGGACATCGGGACGGCGCGGATCGCCGAGATGGACCGGGGCGGCCTGGACATTTGCATCCTTTCGCTCGTCGGCGACGGAATTCAGGCGATCCCGAACACCCCCGAGGCTATTCGCGTAGCGCGGCGCGCCAACGATCATTTGGCCGAACAGATCGCCAAGAATCCGAAACGTTTCAAAGGATTCGCTGCGCTCCCGCTCCAAGATCCCGAGGCTGCGGCTCAGGAGCTAACGCGGTGCGTCAACGAGCTGGGGTTCTGTGGCGCGCTCGTCAACGGATACTCGCAGATCGACACCGCCGATTCGGCCGTGTTTTATGACCTTCCTCAGTACCGTGATTTCTGGGCGACGGTGCAGCACCTCGACGTTCCATTTTATCTGCACCCGCGAGCGGCATCCGCACATGAAGCAGCCTATGAGGGCCATCGGTGGCTCACCGGTTCGGTGTGGGGATTCGCGGCCGAGACCTCGGTTCATGCGCTCCGCCTCATGGGCAGTGGATTATTCGATGACTATCCAAGGCTCAAGATTCTCCTGGGCCATCTGGGAGAAGGGCTTCCGTGCAGCATTTGGCGCATCGACAACCGCGTATCGCGAACTCTGGGCGCCAGGCCGCGCGCGCGGAATCCCATCGGCCACTACCTGCGCGAGAACTTTTACATCACGACGAGCGGCAACTTTCGAACGCCGACGCTGACCGAGGTCATGCAGGAAGTCGGCGCCGATCACGTCCTCTATTCTGTGGATTACCCGTTCGAAGACACGGCCATCGCGGCAGACTGGTTCGACCATGCCGCGATCAGTGATACGGACCGTGAAAAAATTGGGCGTCGCAACGCGCAGGATCTCTTTCGCCTCTAGCCTAACGGCTGCGGCGCGGATGCGCCGTGCGCTGAAACCGCGCCTATTCCCGCGACGCGATCTCTTCGAGCGCCTTGGTCACGTAGACGCGGACCATCTCCTTGCGCCACGAGAGCGTGAAGTCGGTGTTGTCCATCGGTTTGGCCGGCTTGAACGCCGCGTCGGCCGCGTCGGCGATGGAGGCCGCATCCAGCCGCCGCCCAACGAGCGCTTCCGTTGCCGCCGCGATGCGCATGGGGTACGAGGCGACGGCGCCGAGCACGATGCGCGCGTCGCGCACGGTGCCATCGGGCGCGAAGTCGACGCGCGCCGCGACGCCTAACACAGGAAAATCGAACGAACCGCGCCGCCGGAGCTTCACGTACGACGCGCGCCACGCGCCGACCGGCGGCAGCACGTACCACACGAGCAGCTCATCGGGCCGCTTGGTGAGAAAGCGTATGCCGTCGTTGTGATAGAGGTCCTCGGCGGCGATGCGCCGGACGCCGCCGCCGCTCGCCAGCATGACCGACGCGCCTAACGCAACGGCCACGGGCGCGCCGTCCGACGATTGCACCGCCCAACAGCGCGGACTCGACGGGGCAACCCAGCAGATGCGGCCGTCCTTCTTCATGCAGAAGTCGATGGCTTTGCGCCATTCGTATGTCTGGTCGTAGTAGTTGCAGCGCGTGTCGAGCAGCAGGTTCCCGCCGATCGTGCCCATGTTGCGCAGGGGCGGTGTCGACACCTGGCCGGCCGCCGTCGCGACGGCGGGATAATACCGGCGCACTGTCGGGTTTGCGGCCAGGGCGGACAACGTGACGCCGGCCCCGATGCGCAGGCCGAGCTCGGGGCCGCTGTGGATCTCTCGGAGCGACGAGATGCCCGCGAGCGAGATCACGCTCGCCGGCGTCTGCTGGCGCCGCTTCATGTTCGGGTACAAGTCGGTTCCGCCCGCGACGTACATCGCGTCGTTGCCTAACTCGAACCGCGCGCCCAACGCGTCCATCACCGTCGGCGGCTCGACGAACCGAAATCGAGGCAGGCGCAGCATCAGCCCGTCCGTCCGGCTCCGCCGACTTCGCTGTGCGGCCGGTGGTCGGCTTCGCGCCCGTCGCCGCCCTGCGCCGGCGTGCGGATGAGCGTCGGCTCCGGGAAGGCGTAGTCGGGGAACGACGATGGACCGTGGCGCGGTTCTTTGCCGCGCGTCTTGTCCCGCAGCGCGCGCAGCACGGCGTGCGGCGCGCACGGAACCTCGTCCACGCGGACACCGACCGCATCGTAGACCGCGTTGGCGACGGCCGGAGGAATGGGGAGCAGCGGTCCCTGACCGACCTCCTTGGCGCCGAACGGCCCGCCCGGCTCCGCCTCCTCGATGAGATACGATTCGACGTCACACATCTCGAACGTGGTCGGCGATTTGTATTCGAGCATGCTCGGGTGATGGTGCACGAGGCGTCGCTCGGCGTCGCGGTAGGTCATCTCCTCCATCAGGGCTTCGCCTAACCCCATGTAGACGGAGCCCTCTACCTGGCCGATCGCGAGGAGCGGATTGATGGCCTGTCCGATGTCGTGCGCGATCCAGACCTTGGGAACGCGGACGATGCCCGTGTCGGGCTCGACGTCGACCTCGGCGACGGCGCACGAGTACGAATATGCGGGTGACGGGCCCACGCCCGCGCCCTTGTACCGGCCCGGCGACCGCGGCGGCGTGTACGAGCCCGTGGAACCGACCGCGCCGTGGCGTGTCTCCGCGAGCTGCACCGCTTCGGCGAAGGAGACCCCGCGCTCCGGCTCCTGCGCATCGAAGACGCGGCGGTCGGCGAACACCAGGCGGTCGGCGGGAATGCCTAACCGTTCGCCCACCGCGCCCGCCAGCGTGGCGCGCGCACGCTCGGCGGCCTGGATGGCGGCGTGGCCCGTCATCAGCGTGACGCGCGAGGAATACGAGCCGAGGTCGACGGGCGTCAGGTCGGTGTCGCCGGTCACGACGCGGATGTCCACGGGCTCGATGCCTAACACTTCGGCCACGCAGTAGGCGAGCACGGAGTCGGAGCCCTGGCCGATGTCGGTGCTGCCGCAGAACGCCGCCACGCCGCCCGAGCGGTCGAGCTTGAGCTGCACCGACGAGTGCGGCATGCTGTTCCAGTAGATCGGCAGACCCGCGCCCGAGATGTACGACGAGCACGCGATCCCCACGCCGCGTCCGAACGGCAGCCGGCGGAACTTCGCGGCCCACCCGCTCGCGCGCACGACGGTCTCGATGCACGGCCCGAGTCCCATCGAACCGATGCGCAGCCAGTTGGCGGTGACGCTGTTCGGCGGCTGTAGCATCCGGAGCCGCCACGCAGCCGGGTCTTCGCCTAACTGCTCGGCGAGTTTGTCGAGATGGCACTCGAGGGCGAAGCGCGGCTGCGGCGTGCCGTGTCCGCGCTTGGGGCCGCAGGGCGGCTTGTTCGTGAACACGCGGGCCCCGCGGAACCGGTACGCCGGTACCTCGTACGTCACCGTTTGCAGCGCGCCCGTGTAGTACATGCTGGCCACGCCGTACGACCCGTACGCGCCGCCGTCGATGATCGAGGCGAAATCCATGGCGGCGATCCGTCCGTCGGCCGTCACGCCGGTTTTGATGCGCATGAGCGTGGGATGCCGCCCGCGATGGCAATAGAACACTTCCTCGCGCGTCAGGCAGATCTTCACCGGACGTCCGGTGCGCCGCGCCAGGGCCGCCACCACGATCTCGTGATTGAACGGATCGGATTTGCCGCCGAACCCGCCACCGTTAGGCGTCGCGATCACGCGGACGTGCGCCGGATTCATCTCGAGTACCTTGCTCACTGCGCGGTGCACATAATGCGGCGTCTGCGTGCTCGTCCACAGCGTGAGCCGCCCGTCGGCCGACCACTCGGCTAACGCGGCGTGCTGCTCCATCGGCAGGTGGGTGTTGCCCTCGTAGAAGAACACGTCCTCGCGAACCACAGCGGCGGCGCGCATCGCGTCGTCGACGCCGCCGAAGTCGAGCGCCACGCGCTTGTGCACGTTGCCGTCGTCGGCGTAGTCGTGGATCTGCGGCTCCGGTGTCGCGAGGGCATCCTCGATCGACCCGATTGCCGGCAGCGCGTCATACTCGACGTCGATGAGATCACACGCCGCGCGCGCCGTGTCTTCATCCAGCGCCGCGACCGCCGCCACCGGATCGCCCACGAAGCGCACGCGCTCGATGCACAGCGCGTGTTCGTCCTGCGTGATCGGCAGAATGCCGAACGAAATTGGCAGCGCCTCGCCGGTGAGCACGTCCACGACGCCGGGCAGCGCGGCCGCGCGGGACGTGTCGATGCGCACGATGCGCGCGTGCGGGAGCGACGAGCGCAGCAGCACGCAGTGCAGCATGCGCGGCCGCACCAGGTCGTCGGCGAAGTGCAGCGCGCCGGTCACCTTGGCGACGGCATCCACTTTCTGCCGCGGTGTGCCGATCACGCGGTACGCCGCCGCGGGTCGCGCGTCCACGGCGGGCGGTCGTTCGTTAGGCATCGGCGTCGCCCCCGCGGCTCGCCGCCAGCTCGATGGCCTCGAAGATCTTGAGGTAGCCGGTGCACCGGCACAACGCGCCGCTCAACGCCTGGCGCATGTCCTCGCGCGTCGGGTGCGGCGTGCGGTCCAACAACGCCTGCGCCGTGAGCAGCATCGCCGGCGTGCAGTACCCGCACTGCGCTGCTCCCAACTCGGCGAACGCGCGCTGCAATGGATTGAGGGTTGGACCCGTGGCCAAGCCTTCCACCGTCGTGATCGCGCGATCCATCGCGGCGATCGCCAGCACGAGACACGAGAGCACCGGTTCGCCGTCGAGCAGCACGGTGCACATCCCGCATTCGCCCAACTCGCAGCCGTGCTTCGTCCCCGTTAGCGCGAGATCTTCGCGCAGAACCTCGAGCAGCGTTTTGTGCGGTGCGATCGCTGCTTCGCGCGTCTCACCGTTCACGACAAACCTCGCGTGCACGTTGGCGCGCGCGGGTGGCTCGATGGAAATCGGATTCGACACAGTGTGGTGTGTAGTAGCGAAGCGGCCGCCCCCTTACGTCGTGGCGGCCGATACTCTCAGGATGCGCGGTGCACGGCGCGTCACGCAAGTGACGCCGCGCCAACCCGTTCGAGCTTCAAGAGGTTGCGCCGTGCGGAAATGAAAACGGCCCGCGTCGTTTGGGCGGCGCGGGCCATGCACAGCGCGGCGGTGACACGAGCCGTGCTACTCGTAACGCAGCGCGACGATCGGATCCAACGTGGCCGCGCGCCGCGCCGGCCACACGCCGAACACGACCCCGACTATTCCTGAAAAGGCGAACGCGAGGATCACCGATCCGCTCGAGACATCCGTGTTCCAGTGCATCGCTCGGTGCAGCACGGACGCGCCGCCCGCCCCGAGAATCACGCCGATCAACCCGCCCAACAGGCAGAGCACCACAGCTTCGATCAGGAACTGGAGCAGGATGTTGAGGCGCGTTGCGCCCAGCGCCTTGCGAATGCCCACCTCGCGAGTCCGCTCGGTGACGGAGACGAGCATGATATTCATGATGCCAATGCCGCCGACGAGCAACGACACGGTGGCGATGCCCGCGAGCAGTAAGCCGAAGACTTGCGTCGTGTCCTGAAACGCGTTCAGGAAGTCCGACTGGTTTCGGATCTCGAAATCGTCCGGACGGCCCGCGGGCAGCCGGTGCTCGCGCCGCAGAATCCGCTGGATGTCCGCCATCGTCTCGGTGATCTGCGTTTCACTGGCCGCGAGCACATTGATGGACCGCAAGTACTGCGTGTCCATCACGCGGAAGCGCGCGGTATTGAGCGGAATGAGCACCTGGTCATCCGGATCGTTGAATCCCGACGCGCCGCCCTTGGGGGCCGTGATACCGATCACCTGGAACTCGATGCCGCTGATGCGAATGTTCTGCCCAACGAGCGAGTTGCCGTTGCCCGGATCCAGGTTGTCGGCCGTGGTGGCGCCGAGCACCGCGACGCGCTTCCGGCCATCGTCGTCGCTGTGGTCGAACATGCGGCCGGCGCCGACCGTGTACTTGCGCACGTCCAGATAGTTGGGCGTGGTCCCGATGACGTTGGTGGACGTGTTGGCGTTGCGCCACTGGACCTGGAGCTGGCGCGACATCTCGGGCTCGACGCCCGCGAATGCGTTGACGCCTTGCGGGCCCTTGGCCTCGAGCGCGTCTGCGTCGCTCACCTGCAGCCGCGCGCGGTCGGTGGACGACGCGACGCCGCCCTGGAAGACCTGGCCGGGCACGACCGTCAACATCGTTGTGCCTAACGCCGAGATCCGGTCCTTCACGGCGAGTTGCGCGCCGCGGCCCAACGCCACCATCGCGATCACGGCCGCCACGCCGATGACGATGCCGAGCATCGTGAGCAGGGAGCGGAGCTTGTTGGCGCGCAGCGCTCCCAATGCAACGCGGAGGATCTCGCCGATCAACATGACTACGGTCTCCCGCCACCGCCGCCGCGGCCGCCGGCGCGCGGTGTGCTCTGTTGCGAGTTCATGCCCGGAAGCGCCGTGAAGCTCTTGATGCGCTGCTGCCGCGCGTTCTGCGCCTGGAGGAGCATGGCCGTCGTGACGAGCGCGACCTGATCGCCTTCCGCGAGCCCGCTGGTCACCTCGGTCACGTCGTAGTTGGCGACGCCTAACGAAACGACCCGCGGCACGAACGTGCCGTTCTGCGCCAGAAACACGAGGCCCGTGTGCCGGGTCGAGCCGGCCCCGAACTCCGTTCCAGTCGACACGCCGCCGGCCTGCGCGCCGAAGCCGGCCGCGCCATTCGCCCCGCCGTTTGCACCGCCGCCGGCGCGCGCCGACCGCCGTGCGCCCG
>Ga0209168_10000643_pt1 | contig 31699 bp, 23 predicted proteins | sample Coa_R1_FD_187156 | JGI IMG/M metagenome (GOLD analysis project Ga0209168, IMG submission 187156) | Surface soil microbial communities from Centralia Pennsylvania, which are recovering from an underground coalmine fire - Coalmine... | ecosystem: Environmental > Terrestrial > Soil > Unclassified ...
TGATCGTCAGCATCAGTACATCTGGATTAAAACGTTCAAAATGGTGGGAGTTTATGCTGCGCTTTGTTCTGGGCGGTCTTGTAACCGCGGGTGCGGGCGTGCTCTCCAAAAAATGTGGGCCTGGTTTCGGTGGGCTGTTCCTTGCCTTTCCGGCGATTCTCGCCAGCAGCGTGACTTTGGTTGAAAAGCACGAGCGCGAACGCAAGCAACAGAAAGCCATGAGCGGATCAATTCGAGGCCGTCTGGCCGCAGGCGCTGATGCGGCTGGCGCAAGCATGGGCAGCATTGCCCTGATCGTGTTTGCGGTTTGCGTTTGGCAGCTCTTGCCAGATCACAGCGCCTGGCTCGTGATCGGTGGGGCAACATTGCTCTGGACGATGGTGTGTGTAACTGTTTGGTATCTGTGGAAACGAAATTTGTTGCGGTACCGTTCGATTCATTCATCCGACTAGCTAAGCGTTGCCTATCACTAAACGAATCAAATAGAACGTCACCGAACCGACGAGCGCGGATGCCGGTATGGTCAGAATCCATGCCCACACGATACGCCGCGCGATCCCCCAGCGCACTGCCGACAATCGGCTAGTGGCGCCCACGCCGACAATTGCTCCCGTGATCGTATGGGTCGTGCTAACAGGGATGCCAGCCAGTGAGGCCGAAAACAAAGTGATTGCGCCCGCGGTTTCTGCACAAAAGCCGCCCACCGGTTTCAGCTTGGTAATCCGCGATCCCATGGTGCGAACGATTCTCCAGCCACCGAAATAAGTGCCCAACGCGATGGCAACCTGGGCCGCGATAATAATAGGCCAACGAAATCTGCCCCAATCACCGGACAGCTCGGCCGCAGTCATGAACTTGGCCCCGTAAAGTGCAGTGGCAACAATCCCCATTGTTTTCTGGCCGTCATTACTGCCGTGGCCAATGCTGTATGCCGCTGCCGAGAGCAACTGCAGTTTGCGGAACCACGCATCCACTCGTTGGGGAGCTTTATCGCGAAACAGCCACATCACCATGGACATAAAAATCAGTCCAAGAAACAGGCCGATGATGGGAGCAATAAAAATGAAGAGAACTGTTTTGTACCAGCCACTCGGAATGATCACCCCAAACCCGGAACGCATGATGGCCGCTCCCGCATAACCGCCGATTAGCGCGTGTGACGATGATGTAGGTAATCCCCACCACCAGGTCAACAGGTCCCATACGATGGCGCCCAGCAGGCCTGCGATCACCACATACTGAGTGACGTCAGACACGCGAATCATTCCGCTGCCCATGGTTTTTGCGACCGCGGTGCCCAATAAAAAAGCAGCAATGAAATTAAAAACTGCCGCCCACAAAACTGCGAGCTTCGGCGAAAGCACGCGCGTTGAAACCACGGTCGCAATGCTGTTGGCCGCATCGTGAAAGCCGTTCAGGAAGTCGAACCCCAGTGCGACCAACACTGTTATGAGGAGCAGCAGAATATCGCTGGACAATGATTTTTCCCGTTTTAATTAGGCGCTTTTTAAGACGACGGTTTCCAGGACGTTAGCGGCATCCTCCGCTTTATCACTGGCGGTTTCCAAAACTTCGAGTAGTTCCTTGATTTTGATGAGATTGATGGGGTCCTTCTCGCGATCGAACAGATTTCCAATAGCTTCACGAGACGCGACGTCAGCCTCATTTTCGAGCCGCTTGATCTCGACGCATCGGGCCAGCACGTCTCCGTTATTCTGCAGGTGCGATACCGCCTGTCCCAGTGCCTCGCACTGTGAAAGGACCAGTTTCGAAAGTTTGGCCGCGGCAGGTGGCGGGTCGGCGATTTTATACATCCAGATCCTTTCGGCCGCTGCGTTCATAAAATCCAGAACATCATCGAGCGACGATGCCAGGCGGTGAATGTCTTCCCGGTCAAAAGGGGTGATGAATGTCTGGTTCAATTTCGTAAGCACGGAGTGGGTCAAGTCGTCGCCGATATGTTCGATCCTCTTGATCTCCGCCCTCTTTTCGTCATGCGACTGGTAATTGTCAAAAAGATCGACCAGAGCGTGCGCCCCGGCAAGAAGATTCTTGGCGATCTCGGCAAACATCGTGAAAAAGGTGGGGTCCTTGCGCATGAAGCCAAACATTGTGGAATTAGGCTCCGTTCCGGTAGGTTTAATGGCTGTCGTTCAAAGCTCGTCAATATCTCATCTATTAGAACGCGAGTCAACGCCGGCAAACCGGCAGGAACTTGCGGAAGCTCTGGTAGAGGATAACAAATACAAAAGGGAGCGTGGCGGCGGGGCACTTAAGTATTCTAGATTTGCGGATTGACGGCGCAGTTCTCAGGTTCAGTGGCCGTCGATACCGAATGAACCTGCTCAGCGAGGCCGCGGAACCGGTCGCGGCAGCTTATTCTCTGATCGACGCGGTATCCCTAAGAAGGTAAAGACAATGACTGCCAACCCTAATGCAGTTCCCAGCATTGCGCGAAAACTGAAATCAAGTAAAGTCTCGTGCAGGCCCATTCCGCTAGTCTGGATCGGAATACAGCCGGGCGCAACGTTACTTTTGATACCTCCCCAGGCACGGCAGAACGTGTCCGCGAGAGTGCGTAAGTCGGAAGCCGATTGAGCGCTTATGTGCGGTCTCTTCGAGAAGCCGTACTTTAACCAATGCAAACCTTTTACACGTTTCAACCTCTGAGGAATGGAATGGATAAAAAAGAAATCGAATCCCCGAAACTAACAGCTAATTTCCTTGTCTGGATCGGATCGTTTCTGGTCTTGATGGTTCTGGTGGCTCACTTCTTGCTGAAGTTCTTCTAGAGGGGGCCTGAAGAGAACTGGAGGCGCGGGTCGGAATCGAACTTGAGGCGGTTACGCGGCGTTTGAGCCGCGTGCCGAAATCCCGAGCGCAGCCGAGGGACCTGAAGAGAACTGGAGGCGCGGGTCGGAATCGAACCGACGCATAAAGGTTTTGCAGACCTCTCCCTTACCACTTGGGTACCGCGCCCCGTCGAATATTAAAGTAGCGTTCCAAGCTAAAAAAGTCCACTGGCGGGATGTAAAGGAATTTGGAGCGGGAGACGGGATTTGAACCCGCGACTTCGACCTTGGCAAGGTCGCACTCTACCACTGAGTTACTCCCGCTCGGTATGACAAATTATAAACTAGCTCACTACTTAACTGCCGACGGAACGGGTCGAATGCCAATCGGCAAAGAAGACTCCCTTTGTGAACCTTCGTGTCCTTCGTGGTTGCGATTTTGCTTTTGATTCAGTGTGCCGACCACTGCGGATCTTTTTCCGGCGTCACAATCTCCCCGTCCCGCATATGAATCACGCGGTCGCCGTATGCCGCCGCTGCGGGATTGTGGGTGATCATCAACACCGTTTGTCCCAATTCCTGGTTCGAATGGCGCAACATGTTCAGCACAATTTCCGAATTCTTGGAGTCCAGATTGCCGGTGGGTTCATCCGCAAGCACGATCGCGGGACGATTGATCAGGGCGCGCGCCAATGCCACCCTCTGCTGCTCGCCACCCGAAAGTTCCGACGGTCGATGATCCAGGCGCTTTTTGACTCCCAGTAAATCGACAATTTTGTCGAAGTAAGCGGGATCACGGTCGCCGTTTTTACCGGCAATATCAATTGCAACTTCTATGTTCGATCGTGCAGTGAGCGTCGGCAACAGATTGAATTTCTGAAAGACGAAGCCGATCTTTGATTTGCGCATCCGGGTGCGCGCTGAATCGGAAAGCTTCGTGAAATTGACCCCATCGATTATCACATCGCCGGAATCGGTTTTTGCTAATCCGCCGAGCACATAAAATAGCGTGGACTTGCCGCTGCCCGATGGCCCAACAATGCTGACGAACTCTCCTCGCGGCACGGCCAAAGAAATACCGCGCAGCGCCGGCACTTCGATCTTGCCGATGTGGTAGGTCTTGTGGAGATCAGCCGCTTCGATAATCGGAGGCATTCAAACCATTGATCTTACATCAAGAGCTGTAGTGAAGCTGCCTACGGGTAAAACGCGGCCACGGATTACACGGATACCAGATCAAAACCGAAATCTAATTCGTGGAATCCGTGAAAATCCGTGGCTGATTTTAGGAAGCTAAGCGGAAGCGATGTGGTGTGGTGGAGCTTGACCGTGGACTCTTCCATGAGCTCGTTTGGGGCCGCGCTTGCGGACCAGCAACAGGCGAATTCGCTCAAGCAGTTCTACCGGTGCATACATTCCTTTCGCCAGGAAAACGTCAGCTCCGGTTTCGCGTTCATAGATTTTCACTTTTCCGGAGAGGAGAATCGCCGGAGTTTCGGGAGAGATGTCCTTGATACCTTCAATGAGCTTGGAGCCGTCAATGCCGGGCATGATCAGGTCCGTGAGCACCAGATCAACCCCGCCCTGCGCGAAGCGCTGTAGCGCCTGTTGCGCGTCGCTGTACGCCAGTACACGGTAGCCTCTGGTTTCCAGCATCACTTTTCGGATTGAGAGGGACTGTTCATTGTCGTCGACACACAGGATAGTTCTTTTTGGTTTCATCGGCCTTCCCAGTACGCGTAAAAACTGCTGCGCGAAAAATTTTAAGAATTTGTTGATGAGGATTTCGACTAGAGCGGAATGAATCCTATCGTCGGGAGCGGCGCGTGTAAAGTAACGTCAACGCCAATGCGAAATTTTCAGCTTGAAAGAAACGCGTGCGTGTGCCGGGGTAGATTTTTCGCGGGATTCTTGCCCTGTGAATTCAAAAGGAAAGTTCTCCGCGCAAAACTTCAACAACATTTCCACCGACCCGTACATTAACCACTCTGTCATTGCTGCGCGAGGCACGAACAAAAATCTTGCTCGGACGCTTCATCTCCACACCCTGTTCGATGAGCACGCGCTCGTCAGGCTTGGCAACGCCGTGCTGCACCATCCACGCGGCAGCGCATCCGGAAGCGGATCCCGTTGCTGGGTCTTCGCCGTTGTAGAACAGCATGCGGGCATGCAAGCGGGCCGCTGGATCAACGGTTTCGCGGCACACGCAAAAAAAGAATTTCCCGCCCGATGTGCTGAGGTACTCGGACGCGCGCGAGTGATTGATCTGCAACCCCTGGATCTGTTTCAATCCGCGCACCGGAAGAATGGTGAAGGGAACCCCGGTCGAAACGGTTTGAATCGGCAAGTCGGTGGCAATATCATCCAACGGAATCCCTGTTGCTTCGGCAACTTTCTTCACCTCGTGAATCTGTCCGAACACGGGATCGTTCTGCCGCATCTCTCCGAAAGCAGGTTGTCCGGGCTTTTCTTCGAAAGCCACGGGAATGGTTCCCACGTTCAACTCCAGTTTGATCTCCGCCGCTCCGCTTTTTCCGCGTAGCGCGTAAGCCGTGCCCAGCGTCGGATGTCCGGCAAATGGCAGCTCCTCCTGAACCGTAAAAATTCGCACACGAATGCCACGCTCCTTCTCGGTTACAGCATCGCGCGGCAGAATGTAAGTCGTTTCCGAAAGATTCATTTCCTTGGCGATGGCCTGCATTTCGGCGTCGGTCAAACTTCGCCCGTCAGGAAACACGGCTAATGGGTTCCCCTCGAGAGCGCGTGAAGTGAAGACATCGAACTGAGTGAAGGGAAGTCGCCGCAGCGGAGTCATGAACATTGGACTGAGAACCTGGCGCTTCTGTCGCAAAATTTTCGCGTCAGCCGCGCAGCCGGGCTCCATATTTGACGCTGAGTTTCACGCTGCGTATGCTATTTGCATGCGAATCAACCCCGCATCCGCCTGCATCTGTTGTTGTATAAGGCCGCCCGGGTGTGTGTAGCGCAGAAAGTTGCGAACCCATCCGGCGAAAAGCGGATGGGTTTTGTTTTTTAGCCCGACTTGCACAAATATCGTCTGACGAAGCATCAGTCCGGCAGACCAGAATCTCTTCCAGGAGGAATCATGAGCACCGCAACCGCAGACCCAGTCACATCCAGCGTTCCCCGTATTAATGACACCGCTCCCGACTTCACCGCCGACACTACGCAAGGCTCAATTCATTTTCATGATTGGATCGGCGACGGCTGGGCGGTACTGTTCTCCCACCCGAAAGATTTCACGCCCGTATGCACCACCGAACTCGGCGCAATGGCCAGGCTGCAACCTGAATTTGCCAAGCGCAATACCAAGATTCTCGCGGTTAGCGTCGATCCTGTCAGCGACCACACCAAGTGGCAGGCGGATATCGAAGATGTTGAAGGCGCGAAGGTGAACTATCCCATGATCGGCGATCCGCAACTGAAAATTGCGAAACTTTATGGCATGTTGCCGGCGTCGGCAGGAGACAGCTCACAGGGCCGCACTCCCAATGACAACGCGACCGTCCGCACTGTGTTTGTGATCGGCCCGGACAAGAAGATCAAAATGCAGCTCAGCTATCCCATGAGCACTGGCCGCAACTTCAACGAGATTCTCCGCGTCATTGACGCGCTGCAGCTTACCGCGAAACATCAGGTCTCTACCCCCGCCAACTGGAAGCCGGGTGACGACGTCATCATCGGCGGCGGGGTCTCGAACGAGCAGGCGAAAGAGAAGTATCCCGAAGGTTGGAAGACGCCGAAGCCGTACATGCGGGTCGTGCGCCAACCCAAATAATTGCATTAACCGTTCGGACAAACAATAAAGCCACAGATTGACGCGGATCTCTATGATTAAATCAGTCAGATCCGTGTTAATCCGTGGCCGATGTTTTGGGCTGAATTTCGTCTCAGGCCTTGGGAGAAGTCGCCTCCGGTTCGGCTTCAACCGTTACTTGAACTTCAGCCCCGGGCTTGAGTGCAACCTTATCACCGTTTTCGTCAGTCAACGTATTCTCAATACGAATTTCGCGATAAAGATGGTCTGCGCCTTCCACCGAGATTTGCGCTTTCTCGGTCGCACCAGCGTACGGTGGCTTGATAATTTTTTCTACAACAGCGGGCATGGTCGCGCTCGGATTTTCAGCCATACTTCTCCTTCATCTATTTCAGGGTTTCAGGGCAGGATGAACTGCTGCTGACCTCAATCTAACAGGAACCCCGGTTGTTTCCAAGTCCTGCTGGCGGCGGACTTTACGTCCATGCTCAAAAAATAAGTGTGGGAACAGCCGCCCTCGGCCGTCCGCTTGTGACTCTTTCTGCGCTCTCAGGGTCTTCTCTGCGATCTCTGCGGTTAAAAGCTTTTTTACTTCCATGGATTCAAAATCAACTTCTGCACCCGCCAGTTCAGCAACTCCGATTTTGACTCTCTCTGCGCTCTCAGGGTCTTCTCTGCGATCTCTGCGGTTAAAAGCTTTTTTACTTCTATGGATTCAAAATCAACTTCTGCACCCGCCAGTTCAGCAACTCAGCAACATACAGTTCGTTCTCCGAAGGGCACGCAATCTCATGGATCCAACCAAACTGCTTCAACTGCTTGCCCGATTCTCCCAGCACGCCCAGAACTTTCCCATCCAAAGTCAGTTTATAAATTCTGCCGGGATATGCGTCGGCGGCATACAGAACTTGCCGCGGCCCCGGCGTAATGCATATCGCCCACGGCGCTCCCGGCGCCATCGTCTGATTGCCCGTGATCGGCAGCCTGGGTTTGTTGCCAATCGCCGGCTGCGCATTCGGATCAAACGGAACATCGATCGTGATCTGCCGCAGGAAGTTTCCGTCACCATCAAACACCTGTATGCGGCGGTTACCGCGATCAGCGACATAAATATGGTCGGCTGCGTCCACCGCAATACTGTGCGGCTGCTGGAATTGCCCCGGCTGGTCTCCCGGCTCGCCCCACGACTTCACCCAGTTGCCATTCTTGTCGTACTTAGCCACGCGCGAGTTAATGTACCCATCGCTGACATAACTGTTGCCCGCCGAATCCCACGCAATATCGGTGACCTGGCGAAACATTCCATCCACCGGCGGCAGTGGCGGATGCGGATGCTTCAACGGCCCGGTCTCTTCGTCCGACGCCTCCTGCTTACGCCCGAATACCATTCGCACGCGCCCATCATGGTTGAACTTCACCACCACGTCAGAACCTTTATCTGCCACCCAGATGTCGTCATTCCGATCGACCTTCACCGAGTGCGCATACGACCAGCCGTAAAGGTTGTGGCCGATCTCGCGAAGGAAATAGCCACGACCGCTGAACTCGAGCAATTGCGCGGCGGCCGCACCATAAGCCGGCCCGGTAGTATTTCCGCGAGAGAAGACAAAAACATCCTTATGCGAATCGACGGCCACGCCCGCGACCTCGCCGAAATTCATACCCTCTGGCAAATGAAAAAAACCAGGCACCGACTGAAACTCAATCTTCGGAACCGACGCCTCCTGCGCGAAAGCACAACTCGCCAGCAACAGCAGCAACGCACAACGTTTCATGGCATCTCCGTGAGCACTGATTTGTTTGTTCAAGCTGACATTATCACGACGAGGGTGCCCCATCCTTCCCGCGTTCTGTGCGGGAGGGTGGGGAATTTGACCGTCGCGCAGGGTGGCCACCTTTTCTCCGTCAGTTTGCGCCATCACAAGTGCGGGTGCCCCATCTTTCGCGGTTTATGCGAAAGGTGGGAACCACAGACGCCGGCACAACCTTCAGTTGTTAATCACCACTTAATCCCGGCTTCGTTAACGGGCCCAGTGCTCTTGCGACGCCCCTCCACGAAAACTGCCATCTAACCCGCGTGACCAGTTCCGGAACCAATCCTCTCCCCAACTCCAGCATCTCCGAGCTGCTGGCCCTGGCCGCCGAAAACGCGAAAATGCCGTTGCAGAAGGCCTTGCGCCGCGCATCGCGAAAGGCTTTGATGTGGCCGGAAGAAGCGTCGGTCATGGTTCAAGAAGATCGCTCGCTGACCGAACTGCCCGGCGTCGGACCATCGTTGAACAAAATGATTCGCCGCTGGATCGATGATCCTCCAGAGATCCCCACGCCGCCTGAAATTCGCGCATACTTTCTCACTTTAACGGAAGCGCGTGCGGCATTGGCCAAACAGCCCGCGTGGTCGGCTGACGTGAAGGGCGACCTGCAGATGCACACTCAGTGGAGCGATGGCTCAGGCTCGGTCGAGGACATGGCGCAGGCGGCGGCCGAGCGCGGGTACGAATTCATTGCCATCACCGATCATTCCAAGGGATTGAAAATTGCCGGCGGAATCAATGAAAAACAGTTGCAACAACAAGGAGAGGAAGTTGCCGCCGTGAATGCCAGTCTGCGGTCGGCTGGCCAATCGGTTCGCGTGTTGCGCTCGGTCGAACTGAACCTCGATCCGGGGGGCAATGGCGACATGGATAGCGAGTCGCTCAAGTCTTTGGACCTGGTGCTCGGCTGCTTCCACTCGGCGCTGCGAAAAAAAGAAGACCAGACCGATCGCTACCTGGCAGCGCTGCGCAATCCGGATATTCAGATTCTGGGTCATCCGCGCGGGCGAATCTACAACTTTCGCCTCGGCCTGACCGCCGACTGGTCGCAAGTATTCGATCTGGTCGCGGAACTCGACAAAGCAGTCGAAATCGATGCCTATCCCGACCGCCAGGACCTGAGTTTGGATCTGCTGAAGCTTGCAAAAAAATCCGGCTGCCGGATTTCTCTAGGCACCGACTCCCATGATCCCCCGCAAATGAGATTCATGGAGTACGCCCTCGCCGCGGCATTGTTGGCAGGGATTAAACGCGATCGTATTCTAAACTTTATGTCTTGCGATGAATTGCTGAACTGGGCAGCGAACCTTCGGCACGGCGATGCTCGACACAGTAATTAAGCAACATATGGTTTTTCCATTAATCTCTTAAGAGTGGAAGCGCAAGGGGTCCGGTGACTCTCGCGGTCTTCAAAACCGTAGATCGTTATCTCTGATGGCGATGGTGGGTTCGACTCCCACTCGCTTCCGCCAATTAAAAGCTGCGAGCAGAAAGGTCTAACCAGGTGACTGTCTTTTGCAGCGGAATGACGTAGGCTTGGCGTTCGATTTTAAGCCGAGTTGTGGGGTGGAACTCTCCCACTCCTGCGATCTTCGCCGGCTGTTCTATTCTCAATCGGGCCTCGGGAGTGAACTGGTCACTCGACGAAAGAGCTACTCGCACGGCGCCAGTTTTGGTGTTTAGTTCCAGCTTCTCAAAAGTTCCGGCATCCAGCGTAAGCCAAAGCCCGTAAGGAGCCAGGTAGGCTCGGGTGCGTGCGGAATCTAGTGGTGTGACGTTGACCACATCGCCGGTCACGGCTACATTGCCTCCGAACGCGATCCATCCGAATTGCGGATGGTTCGCTACATAAGTAGCTGTGTTCCATGCGTGTCCAAAAAAATTAGGACCGTAATCGCCCGAAAGCGGGTCAAGCTTAAGCATGTCGGGAAGCGCATGGAACGCCGCTGCGGCAAAACCCTCCTGATCAATGTCAGTGAGCGCTCCCATTGTTCCGCCGTAACCAATCCGTAAAAGATAGAAGTCATCGGGATGCCCGCGGTATTCGGTGAGCAGCGGAATTGCGTTCAGTCCCGAACCATAGTGATGAAGTTGGCGTTCAAGCCGTCGATCTTTTGCGGCGAAAATGAAATCCCAATAGCGGCGGGCGCTGCCGTTGTATCCCCAGTGCGGAATCGCGGGATCGTAGCCGAGTATGGCGTTCAGCGTTACGTCTGCTTTATCGGAGTAACCAAAATATTTGGTCCACGCGTAAACTTCTTCCTGCCCAGTCGAGTCCCACGGCATTTCACTACCGAACGGATAGGCCTGGTTTTTCCAGCGGTCGGCGCGCGATCGCATTCTTGCTTCAAGATCATCCGCCTGCGCCTTCATGCCTTCGAGTTTCAGATCTGCAAGGATCTGCAAAAAGATGTCGCCTTCCATCTGGCCGAACTCGGCAAGACCCTGCGCATAGTTGGTCATCGCAACGGAAGTCTGGTATGCGTGATTCAAATACCAGTCCCACGAATGATCGGTCACCAGGCCCTGATGGTTGTGCGCAAGATGGTACAGCACCCAATAGGCCGCCGCGACATGTGGATAATCGTACGATCGATCCACCTGCTCGGACGCCTTCTTATTCCAACTTGTCCAAGTGCTCCAGTCGAAGTCGCTGCGGTAAAAACCTTTTGGCAACTCGTCCGGCTGGTAATAGAAAAGACTCTTGCGAACCCCGTACTGATGTGGACCATCTTTGTATTGCAGGCCGCCCCAAAGCACGCCATCAACAAACTGCTGCAATTTTTCGATCTCTTTCTGATTCGGCTGAACTAATTCCTTCATCATCGCGGAGAGCCATGCACCGCCTCCGCCCTCGTCGCCTAAGCCCGCAATCCATGCCCGGCTGTCTTGCATGACGATCTGATTTGCCTCGCGGTCGTAGGTCATCACCGAAGGGCTGCGATGGAAGGGATCATTGGGATCGACAAACCATTGCTTGGTCGTCAAAAACTGGCCCATATCGGCGACCACCTCAGACTCCGGCTTGGTAACAAAGTATTGAATGGTCTGCACCAAGCCGTCGTCGTAAGTGATGGTCAATCGCGAGCGGCCCCACTGCTTTCCTCTTACGTCGTAATCGGCCCATCCATTGCGGGGTGCAACTCTCGTGATTGAGATTGCGCCCTCAGGTTCCACCCGCAGCGTTTTAACCGGCTTCAAATATTTAAGAAACAGGTGGGCGTTAATATCGCTGGGTAGCACGTATCCCGGAATTCCAACTGCGACCGGTCGCTGATTTTCGGCTAGTGTGCGTTCAATGTGGCGAATCGAATCTGAAAGAAGAAACCGTACCCCGTAAGTTTTTGACTCACCGGGCTTCAGAGTTAATGACGTCGCGGGATTCCACTCCTGCACGCCCTGCCATTCATTGTCAGCATAAGTCTGGCTGTGGACCATCCACTCGTAGAAGCCTTCGAATGTGATTCCGCGTGGAGTGGGATCTGTGAACACCGGCTTCGCTCCCCACCTTCCCGGCCGATCAAGAATTGGATTGTAGGCTTCGAAAGGAGTCTTACCATCAGGCACGACCAGCAGCGCTGGGCCTTTGCCGCTCAACCTGGTCACCTGAAGGTAGCCGGCGTCTTCGCCGATATACGGATCGTAGAACGAACACTTCGCGTGCGCCTCTTCCAGAGAACGATCATTCAGCACGTTGTTGAAAATCATCGGAATGCCGAGCGCGCCGATTTCGACGGGCGCATTGCTTTTATTACTTAGCGTGAAGCGCAACGCAAGTTTGCCATTCTCGAGCGCCCAACTTCTGACTACCTTCAGCGGAATATCAGAAAGCAGGATCGGACCGAGGTCGGCGGAGGCCAAAACCTGCGGTGAACTGGGGAGAGCCTGCACCGGAGCACGGTTGTCTGCAGTCGAGTAGTTCTTCCACTCTCCAGAATTTGCAGAGCGTAGCCGCAGAGTGATATCGCCGAGATGAAAGTATCCGTTCTGCGAGCGAGCGATGAGAAGGTCGCCCGGTGTGAAGTCGAAATCCGTAGCGCTCTTCGGCTTCAACTCGGCAACCGTCTGCGACGACTTCACCAAAACCAGGTTGAAGTCGGGCGTCTCCAGCGTGAGCATTCCTTCGTTCAACATCGGCCCAGGAGTCGGGGGTTGTTTTGAATGAGCCTTCTCCTCCGCCATGAGCGTGCTCCCTGTTGCGCACAGCAGTACGACGACAAAAAGGCGCCAGATTCGAAGATACGATGACATTCGGGTCACCACTTGCTCTTGATTTTGTTTGGTCATCAGATGCAATCCGCATCCTACTGTTTCGCGATCCACGCTTCTACTCGCGCGTGTAGCACATCGAGCGGCAGTGGTCCGCTGTCGAGGACTTCGTCGTGAAAACGCTTGATGTCGAATTTCGCGCCGAGCTTCTGATGGGCTTCTTCACGTAGTTTCAAAAATTCCAACTGGCCTAACTTGTAGGCCAGCGCCTGTCCTGGCCAGGAGATATAGCGGTCGACTTCGGACTGAACATTCGGCTCGTCCATCGCCGTGTATTTATGGAAGTACTCAACCATCTGATCGCGTGACCAACGCTTCGAATGCACCCCGGTATCGATGACCAGCCGGATGTCTCGCCACATTTCGTTTTCCAGACGGCCATATTCGCTGTACGGATCCTGGTACTCGCCAACCTCTTTGCCGAGACGCTCGGCATAAAAAGCCCATCCTTCAATGAATGCGGTGTAGCCACCGTATCGGCGAAATGCAGGCAAGTCGGGAAGTTCCTGCGCCAGGGAAATCTGCAAATGATGTCCCGGAATACCCTCGTGATATGCGATAGCTTCAACGTTGAGTAGGAGTCGGTGCTCCGGATTGTATTCGTTGACGTTGATGTGGCCGGGGCGCGATCCGTCAGCGGTGCCCGGGGTATAGTCGGCGGGCACCGCATTTTTTGCGCGCGCAGGCTCCATTTGAATCGCTACCAGTTTGGCTTTCGGCAAGCGCCCAAACAGCTGCGGCAACTTCGGCTCCATATCGCGAACGTACTTGGCATATAGATCAAGCAGTTGCTGGCCGGAGGTCGCGTAAAGCTTGCGATCGTTTTTGATGTGTTGGTTGAAGCTGGCAAGGTCTTTGAATCCGAATTTGTTCGCGACCGCCAACATTTCTGTTTCGGTCTGATGCAGCTCTTTCAATCCAATCTCATGGATCTCGTCCGGGCTGAGATCGGTGGTAGTCATCCGTCGAACCGCGAACCGATACCGCGCTTCTCCGTCAGGCAGCGCCCAGACGCCCGGGTCGGTTCGGCCATGTGGCGCATAGTCGTTTCGCACAAAGGCCGAGAATTTTCGATAGGCGGGAATGATCTCATCGTTGATTGCGGAAAGTATCGCCCCACGAAATCGCTTTTGTTCGGCGGCAGAGATGGTCGACGGAAACTCTTTCAACGGTTTGGCAAACGGGCTGCTCTCGCCAGTTGCGTTTGCAATGTCATCCACTTCAGGAGGGACCTTTTCCAGGAGAAAGCGCGGCGGCATCAGGTGGTCCGCCATCCCTTGCCGCATGTTTGCGATGGTCTGATCGAACAGGTGCGGAATCTTATGAAGACGCGAAATATAGTCTTCGTAATCCTTCACGGATTTGAACGGCGTGAGCGTCACCAGATCGGGAAGCTCGAGATGTGGGCCGCCCATCTGGTTGACTGGCATCTCCCAGTTTTTAAATTGCGCGCCTTCAATGTCCTGACGCAGCTGACGAATTATCAGGTCGCGGCTAAGACGGTCCTGCTCGGAAAAGCCCTTGGGATCGATGGCTTCGAAGCCGGCAAGAAACTTGCGCTTCTGCTGCGCATCCGAGCGAAAAAACTCTGGTGAGTTATCACTGAGTTTATCGTTGTATCGGGAGTCACCGATCGAGGTTGCGAATTCGGGGTTGGTACGCAGTTCGTACTGCCATTCTTCCTCCAATTGCGCCTTGAGTTCATGACTACGGTCCTGCACTCCGCCGTTCGGTTTCGCTTGAGAAAACGTGAAGCTCGACGATGGCAAAAAGCAGCACAGTGCAACTAGACACAAGCAAGCACGAGAGGCTACAGGCAGCATGATTGGTCTCCTGAAGTTCTTAGGGTGTCCATCCGACCTGATGTTCGCATCTATGCCGTCTTCTTATTCACCTTCCAGTAGACGGCATAGCGTTCAGGAATGATCGTGTAAAGCGGGACCAGCGTCATCGGTTGGCTTTGCCCGACGGCTTCAAACATCAATGGCCGTTTCGGATCCGATTCTACCCACGCAGTGGGATTCGCATTATCCGCGACGATCTCGGGCACCTTGTACAAGTCCGCCGGCTTTGGCTCGTAGTCCCCATACATCATTTCTTTCGAGACGGGATCGAACTTGCCTGCGAGCACCAGCGGGCCGTACATCATCGCCTGCACGGTTTGATCATCGGGCATCGGCCAGATGTGCAGGTCCATCGGCAGGCTAAGATCAATTCTGTCCCCCGGCTTCCAAACACGATTGAGCGCCAGATAACTGCTTGGACTCGAAAAGGCCGGCAATTCCGTGCCGTTTATTTTTACGCTGCCGCCTTTGGCCCAGTAAGGAACGCGCAAGTTGATCTGCAACTGCACAGGAGCTTTTCCAAAAATAACAAGGGATGTGCCTTGCTGCTCCGGAAATTTTGTCTCCTGGCGAATGCTGACACCTTTTTCAGGCCATTCAAGTTGGGAGGCAACAAAGAGGTTCACGTACAGCGAATCGTCATCGTGGAAGTAAATTGTGTCGGTGAGCTTGGCGTACTCTTCCGACCCAGTGCCAGTGCAGCACCAGAATGCGTCAAAAGGTTTGCCAAAAGTCTTCCAATAGCCTGATGCGAGCGGCAGGTAATACATCATGGTGCCGTCTTCCGGATTTATCGTGCCCAGCCGATGGTTGAACAGCAAGCGCTCGTAATAATCCATGAGGCGAGCGTCAGTCTGCCAGCCAAACAGATGTCGCGTCAGCTTCATCATGTTGTAAGCGCAACAGTCTTCAGTGGTATTGGTGCTGAGCTCGGATGCAAGCTTCCCGGGGTCAGTGTTCCAGGACTCGTGATTGCTGGTTCCACCCGTGCAGTAACTACGTTCGCTAACAACTTCATCCCAGAAATATTCAGCGATGTCGCGGTAGTACTGATCACCGGTAAGTTCGTAATATCGTGCTGCAGCAATCACCTGCGGAATATGAGTGTTTACATGCAGGCCTTTCAGTTCATCCCGATGCTGCGACAGGGGATCGAAAAACCACTTCTTGTCGAAGCGTTGGGCCACGTGCAAGTAATACGGCTTGCCAGTGACTGCGTACAAATTCGAAAGTGTCTCGCCCATGCCGCCGTATTCTGTGCCGAGAATACGTTGCATGTGGTCGTAGCTGAGCGCACCGGTGTACCCCGCAGTCCAGCCCGCCATCTTCTCGACCATGTCTAGCGCTTGCTCGTTTCCGGTGTAGACATACATGTCCAGCAAGCCGGCCATGATCTTGTGAATGGTGTAGAACGGCGCCCAGACTTTTTCGCGATTGCGCAGGCGATCAAAGAATTCGATAGGAAATGCGCTGAGATATCCGCCGTTGTTCAAGCCCTGCTGGCACTTGGCCAATTCGGCAACCACAATGTTTCCGTTCTTCTTCAGGTCTTCGTCGTCAGTGCTGGCGTACATCAAGGCCACCGCCGAAAGATAATGCCCACCCGCGTAGTGCCCGCGCAGTTCGCAATCCGGAGCCTCCCAACCGCCAAGCGGCTGAGCCGAAGACCCGATTCCGGAGTTAATGCGGAATGTATGCAGCAGTCGATCAGGAGGCAGGGAACTGAGGAAGCGTCGATCGGCTTCCATCGCAGCTTTGCACGGGCCGTCGCCGAGCCGTACTTGCTTCATCGGGAACGGACGAGCTTTCCAGGCAACTTTCTCGCGGCGTGCGTTCTTGCCGGTTGGTCGCATCGCATCGACGACAGGATCCTGTGCCAGCAGACGCTTGGGTATCAGAGCTGAGCCGGCTGCAGCGGCGGCGGTGGCCATGAAATTTCGGCGAGAAAAATTGAATGGTGAGCTCATGTCAGCCTCCTGGAAGCCGCGGTGGATATTGTATACACTACTCCGAAGTAGCTGATGACGCAAGGAGCTCATTCAGCTGTGGTTTCAAGTGCGCGATATACTGCGCCCAGCAGAACGGAATCGAATGCATAAACCGGCTAGCGGCATCATCGGCTTCTCCCCGCTTCATATATATGTAGCGTTCTTGTCTTTGACGGTTTTGTCCATCGACGCCAAGGTGTTTGCGCTTGATGCGACATCCGCCACTCAAGCCATCATGCTTGCTCAAAAGGGCCGCTGTCGCGAAGCTCTGCCGCTTTTAAAGAGATCAACTTCGCAGATCACAGACAAACAGCTGAGATATCAGACTGCGATGATGACGGCACGATGCGCCATGAGTTTGGATCAGACTGAGTCGGCAGTTCGCGCTTTGTTGCTCTTGAATCGAGAGTTTCCGCGCGACCCCGACGTGCTGTACACCACGACCCACTTTTATTCTGAGCTGGCCTCGCGTGCGTCGCAGGAGTTGGCCGCGACAGCACCCAATTCTCCGCAAGCTCAACAACTTGAAGCCGAAGCCTTTGAGTCGCAAGGAAATTGGGACAAAGCAACTGCGCAATATAAACAGATTTTGCAGCAGGCGCCCAAAACGCCCGGTATTCACTATCGGCTGGGCCGAATCGATCTCTCTAAAACTCCGCCGGAAACCGATGACGCGAAAAAAGAATTTGAGCAAGAGTTGAAGATCGATCCCGGCAATGCATCGGCAGAATTTATGCTCGGCGAGACGGCGCGCCAGGCCGGCCAATGGGAAGACGCGATCGCTCACTTCTCCCGTGCCTCGCAACTGGACGAAAGTTTCGTAGAAGCATACTTGGCGCTGGGTATGTCGCTGAACTCTGCCGGGAAATTTTCTGAGGCGGTCACACCCCTGACGAAATACGTGAAATCGCAACCTGGAGATCCAGCCGGGCATTATCAGCTAGCCACCGCTTATGCCCGCACCGGCCGCAAACCGGAAGCGGAACGCGAGATGACACTGCAACGCGAAGCAGCGGCGAAAAATCCTGAGCAACCGCACTGATGACCTCCACTAATCGAACGAACACGCAGGGTTATCTTTCTCGTCGCAAATTTCTACAAAACCTGGGAGTCATTCCGGCATTGCCCGTTTGGGGATGGGCGTCCGCACCCGTCCGCTCAAGCGAAGTTCGACCCGCCTCGGGCAATTCATCTCCCGACTTCGAGGAAGTTCCAGCATCCGTCAGTGGCCTCAACTGGACCCACATCAATGGCCGCTCGCCCATGGCTCACCTGCCCGAAACTGTCGGCGCAGGCTGTGCCTTTCTTGACTACGACAATGACGGTTGGATGGATATTTATCTGGTGAATAGCGGTCCGTGCGATTTCTACACTCCGCCGCAACCATTACGCAACGCGCTATACCGTAATAACCGCGATGGCACATTCACTGATGTGACTAGGAAGACCGGCGTCGGCGGAAACGCGTATGGAATGGGAGTCGCCGTGGGCGACTACGACGGCGATGGCTTTCCGGATCTGTATGTCACGCAGTATCCGCACAGCATCCTTTACCACAATAATGGCGACGGCACATTTACCGACGTCACTGCCAAGGCCGGCGTCGCCGCCCCAGGATGGGCCACCAGCGCGGTTTGGTTCGACTATGACAACGATGGCCGCCTAGATCTATTCGTCTGCCATTTTGTCGACTACAGCAAAGACAAACTGAAATTCTGTGGCGACAAGCTGACTGGCGAGCGTGCGTACTGCATTCCCACCATTTACGATCCCATGCCGTGCTGGCTGTTTCACAATAACGCCGACGGCACGTTCACCGACGTCAGCAGGGAATCGGGAATTTCTCTGTCGCTGGCGAAGGCCTGGGGCGTGGTCGCCGCGGACATTAACAACGATGGCTTGATGGATCTGTACGTCACCAATGACACTGTGCCCAATTTTCTTTTTGCGAACCGCGGTAAAGGCAAGTTTGAAGAGACCGGTCTGCTGGCCGGCGTCGGAGTGAACGCGTTTGGGAAGCCACGCTCCGGCATGGGAGTCGACGCGGCCGACTACGATCAGGATGGATGGATCGATTTATTCGAAGCTAATGTAGATCATGAAATGTACTCGCTCTATCATAACGACAAGAGCGAAGCCTTCAGCGACGTGGCATTGCCGACGGGTATTGGCGAAGCTACCCGCATGTTGAGCGGCTGGGGCTTGAAGTTTTTCGACTATGACAATGATGGCAACTTGGATCTGTTGCTGTGCAATGGCCATCCTGATGACAAAGTGGACAAGAAGATTCCTGGAGTGAAATATCGCGAACCCATGTTGTTGTTCAAGAACGATGGGAAGAACTTTAGAAATGTCAGCGCGAGCAGCGGAACCATTTTTTCTCAACCGCTTGCCGGACGCGGCTTGGCTCTAGGCGATTTCGATAACGACGGCTCGGTCGATGCCTTGATAACGCAAAACAACGCTGCTCCGGTTCTGTTGCGAAACAATGCCGGCAGACAGAACCACTGGCTTGGGGTGAAACTCGTAGGACGCAAAGCCAACATCGACGCCATCGGCGCCAAGATTACGTATCGAGCGGGAGAACTGGAGCGCCATCAATTCAAAGTCGGTGGAGGAAGTTATCTCTCGGCGCACGATCCGCGGATGGTGCTGGGATTAGGACAACACAACAAAGTCGATTGGCTCGAAGTGAAGTGGCCGGAACCCAGCGGCAAGAGTGAGCGATTTACGAATCTGCCTATCGATCGCTATATCACCATCGTTGAAGGAGAAGGGAAGTGGAGATAGCGATGGTGCGGCGGTTCTTTCAAGTTTGGGAATTATCGATAAAGAGTGTGATAGCTGGTGGGCTGGTCGCTGCAACTTTACTAACCGGTATCTATTCGTCGGCCCAGTCTAATTCTGGATCGATGCCGAATTTGTCGGGTGCTCCGAATGCGGCGCCGCGCGAGCGAGGGGACTTTACCGGGGACAAACAGGCCGAAGCCGAGTTAGAAAAGGGAACTGCTCTCACCCGCAGCGGCAAATTTGCTGAAGCAATTCCGCATCTACTTGCCGCCCGCGGCCCCGTGGCGAACAACTATGCTGCGAATTTCAACTTGGCGCTTTGCTATGTGGCCACGGGACAGTCGCAGCCTGCGATTCCTGTCCTTACCGAGCTTCGCGCAAGTGGGCATGATAATGCCAACGTCAATAATCTTCTTGCGCAGGCTTACATCGGCGATTCACAAGACCAGAAAGCCTTTGAGTCTACTCGCCGCGCCGCTGCACTGGACCCAGCGAATGAAAAGCTGTACACGTTCGTGGCCGATGCTTGCACGTTCAGGCAAAATTACAGCTTGGGATTGCAAGTCGTCGATCTTGGCCTGAGTCACCTGCCGAATTCTGCGCGGCTGCACTTTGAGCGCGCCATGTTCCTTTCTTCGCTCGATCAGTTCGACAATGCAAAAAATGATTTTGAACTAGCGCGTAGTTTGGCGCCAGATTCCGACATTGCCTTCCTGGCCGCGGCGCAGGAAGCATTCTTCGAAGGCAACATTGCCGCCGCTGTGCGGGCAGCTCGAGATGGAATCAGCAAGGGGCAGGAGAGTTTCATGCTGTTGACTTTGCTCGGCGAGGCGCTGCTTCGTTCAGGGATTACTCCCGGTCAGCCGGAATTCGAAGAAGCTCGCGGGGCGCTGGAGACGGCGGTTTCACAACGTCCCGATTATGCGAGTTCGCAACTTACGCTGGGAAAGCTTTACTTATTGGAAGGCCGACTAGCCGACGCCATTGCGCATCTCGAAATCGCGCGTCAACTGAACCCGGGGAATGCCGCGATTTACTCGAATTTGGCCGCTGCGTACCGCAAGCAAGGGAAATTGGCCGAGTCACAAGGCGCCCTTTCAACGTTATCCAAACTGAACCAGGCCCAAGCCGCCAAGATCCGTGACGCTCCTGGAGATCGTAAAGCGAGTTATGCGCAGAATCCCCAAGAGCACAAGCCGTAAAGATACTCAGGACAATAAAAATCTCACTTCGTTGAGACGCGCGGAAACGGCCGATCAACCATCCCCGCCCCTTCTTTGACGGCAATGATCTGATCGCATTTCAGGTTTCGGAGTGTTGTAACCAACCCGCTCGGCCATTTGATTTCTACCGAGTCGACTCTTCCGCGCTGCCGCAATCCGAAGTGCAGGCGCGGGTCCTGCGCCGATTGATAGCTCATCCCTCCTTTTCGTTGATCGTACAAAACCAAGTCTCCTGCGGTAAGCGTCACTCGCGCGCCAACTCCATCACGGTTTGATTTCGTTCCAATCAGCAGAATCTCCAGCCAGTGATTTTCATTTCCGCCATTGTTTCGCAAAAGTTGTGGCGACTCACCGTTGTTGCTGACGAGAATATCGAGATCGCCATCATTGTCGTAGTCGCCCACCGCTAGTCCGCGGCTGACTCGCGGAACCAGAAGATCCGGCCCAAGTTGATTACTTACGTTTTCGAAGATGCCACGGCCATTGTTGCGAAACATGAGCTTCGGTTCGGCGTACGAAGTCTCGGAATGGTAGCGCTGAATATTGTCGAGCACGTGACCGTTCGCCATAATTAAGTCGCGTGCGCCGTCGTTGTCATAGTCGAGAAACCGTGTTCCGAATCCGCTCAGGTGAAAAGTCGCATAAGAAAGCTTCGAACGAAACGTTGCGTCATCAAATAATCCGCTGCCCGTGTTCTCGTAGAGCCGCGCCAGTTGCATATCAAGATGGGTGACAACGATATCCATCCGGCCGTTGCCGATTATGTCGGCCGCATCTGTTCCCATCCCAGCTTCAAACTGGCCATCGCTGCTGACCGCAACGCCAGCCAGATAGCCCACTTCGGTAAATGTCCCGTCGCGGTTGTTGTGAAAGAGCGAGTTGGGCATGTGATCATTGGCAATAAAGATGTCCTGCCACCCGTCATCGTCGTAGTCGAAGGTCACAATGCCGAGTCCGTTGCCGCGGTATCCGGCCAGCCCTGATGACTTGCTCACGTCGGTGAACGTGCCGTCGCCATTATTGTGGTAAAGAGTCGGCGCTTGGGGATGGAAGTCGTCGGGGTGACAATAGCTGCGCATTCCCGGTCCCCGATCGCCACAATAAAAATTGCGTTCCGGTGACCAATCGACGTAGTTGGCGATTACCAGATCGAGCCGGCCGTCATTGTCGTAGTCAAACCATGCCGCACTCGACGCCCATCGGCCCGGATTCTCAACCCCTGCACGCAGCGTGATGTCGCTAAAGGTGCCGTCACCATTGTTGTGATAAAGAATGCACCGGCCATAACCGCAGACGAAGAGATCGGGGAAACCGTCATTGTCGAAATCGCCCACAGCTATCCCCATTCCGAAGAGCCCTTCAGCGCCGACGTCCGCATAGTGCGTAACGTCGACAAAAGTGCCATCGCCATTGTTGTGGTAAAGCGCGCTGCGCAGGGGACGCGTCGGTTTGTAGGCTTGAGTTGCCGCTCCGTTCACCAGGTAAAGGTCGAGCAATCCGTCTTGATCGTAATCAATCCATCCGCACCCTGAGCCCATGGTTTCAATCAGGAATTTTTCGGTAGAAGCGGCATTATCGTGCTGAAAGTTAATCCCGGCCGCTCGGGTTACATCGACAAAATTAATGCTGGGCTGTGCCCGTGATTGACCCGACCCCAAAGATGAAAGCGCCAGTGCAGCGCCGGATGAACCAATTCCTCGTAGAAAATTGCGGCGGTTAATAAGCAAGAGATTCTGCACAAAGCTTGGAAATTGAGTGAATACCGAGGAACTCTAATCCAATTTGACAAATAAAAGCTTGACAACATCTCCGAATACAGTATACAAAATCCAACCAGTGGTAAACGTTTGCTCTTTGTCCTTTTGTGGCTTGCTAAGGGGCGGACATTAGGTTTTGCAGTCTCTTCGAGCCCGTTTGAGGAGGAGTGTATGTCCCAGAGGTCTGTACTTCCTTTCTATCTCACCGTCATCGCAACCTTCCTGGTTCTCACCCTCTCTGCTCCGCTTGCATTTTCGCAGCACGGCTCTGAGGGCACTGTGGCGGTCACCGTGCTCGATCCCAGCGGCAGCGTCGTGCCCGGGGCTCAGTTGGAGCTTACAGATGTCGCGACCGGAAACAGCTACAAAGGAGTAACTGCCTCAAACGGCTCACATACATTCGTCAATCTTAATCTGGGGCGGTACCGGCTTACGATTGTGATGAACGGCTTTCAAAAGCAAGTATTCGATAATGTGATATCTCAAGCTGCGCAAACTACCGATGTATCCGCCACGCTAAAAATCGGCACGCAGGGCGAGACGGTCGAAGTGAATGCTTCTGCCACCCCGGTCATCGAGGAATCCTCGAACGCGATCGGAACCACCATCGACCTAAAGCAGATCGAGGACCTGCCCATCTTTGGTCGTGATCTGACGCAGCTTTCCCAGCTGGTTCCAGGATATACCGGCACCTGGGACGGCCTTCCTTCGATCGCGCAAGGAAATAACATCGACGGCGTGATTGGTAGTTCGAGCCGAATGAAGTTCGGCGGCAATTCTGAACCAGCGGTTGTGCCGCGGCTCGAAGATATAGAGGAAATGACAGTACAAACCGAGCAATTGAATCTTGACCAGGGTTTCGGTCAGGCCAATATGCAGATCAACTTCATTACCCGCCGCGGAACGAATAATTTTCATGGCCGTATCTTTGAGGATTTTAGAAATACCGCGCTGGACGCAAATAGCTGGCTGAATGATGCCGCCACATCATTGGATCCCTCAAACCCGCAAAAGAAGAACCCTTTAATCTTGAATGAATTCGGCGGCAGCCTCGGTGGACCCATTATCAAAGACAAGTTGTTTTTCTTTGGCACGTTCGCAATGTCGAAGCAGCCGGGTTCGATTAGCGCGACGAACTTTGTATTTACGCCGGCCGCGCAACAGGGGAACTTCTCATACGTTGGCACTGATAATGCCTTGCACACCGTTAATCTGTTTACCCTGGCGCAAAACTATAACGGAACAAACCCGAGCGCGAACCTTCCTACTGCAGTGAATTCGACTGGCACCTACAGTCCCGGCGCCATACTGCAGACCATCAATAATTCGCTGAAGGGCGGCAGCCTTACCCCGAATGGTAACGGCGATCCCAACCTGCAAACTTTGCTCTGGCAAGTTCCAAATCCAACAACTTGGTATTACCCGACGGTTCGCGTTGATTACACGCCTGACGACAAAATGCGCTTCAACCTGGCTTGGAACATGACCAAGCAGACCAATCCCGGGCAAGATGTACCCGATTTTCCAGGACCCGACTTTGCAAAGACCGGCGCCGGTTTCGTCACCAAAAACTACACGGCTGCCTTAGGTTTCACTTATACGGTGTCCCCGACAATCGTGAATGAGTTCCACGGCGGATTTCTCTATGACGCAACAATCTTTGGCAAAGGGGCCCAGCCACTAAGCTTGGACGCCCCACAATTGGGATGGAACTATACCGGCGTCAATCAGCCGCTAAACACGCAGATGTCGGGGACAATTTTCTACACAGCCACCGGCACTTATTATCCAGTCTTCAACGCTTCAGATACCGTGACCTGGCAACATGGGGCCCACACCATGAACTTTGGTGGGTCGTGGTGGCGCGAACTTGATCATTACTACAACGGAGTTCTGGGCTTTCCGGGTGTCAACTTCGGACTGTCGAATGGTGACGTAGCGCAAAACGCATTTCAGGCGGGAAGTACTTTGCCCGCTGCGAGTAACACTAATCAAGCCGCGGCTCAACAGTTGTACGCAATACTGGTGGGGAGAGTTAACAGCACCAGCGGAAGCTACACCTATCAGCCGAGCGTGAATAACTATTGCACCTGCATTGGCGCGTATAACCTCGACGAACTCAGCAAAGGTTGGGGCCTATTTTTCCAGGACTCGTACAAGGTCCGCCCCAATCTGACACTCAATTATGGTTTGCGTTGGGACTTCAACGATGCCGACCGCGATACGACCAATCTTTATCACTCAGCAACCGAATCCGCGATTTGGGGTCCGTCCGGTGTGGGCAATATTTTCAAACCCGGTACTCTCACGGGTGATATGAATCCGGCGCTGACCCAAATCAGCCAGCCTTACAACAATTGGAACGTGAGTCCGCAGCCGGCGATTGGCTTTGCATGGAGTCCGCGAGGCACGGGCAAGACGGTTATACGTGGAGGATACTCTTTACGCAGATTTACCGAGCCGCAGCAGTACGTGTGGAACCAGGCGTCAGATTACGGCTCTTTCTACTATCAGAGCTTTTTCTTAAATGCTAATTGCACGACGCCGGGTAACCAACCATGTCCTCAGGGTTCATTCAGGCCTGGGAGCTTGTCGATCAGTAACTTTGACGCTGCGATATGGCGATCACTTTACGGTACAGAGCCGAAAACATTCTTGAAGACTGAACCGATGTCTGATTTCACTTTCCTAGGCGGGCCTGGCCTTAACGGAATTCAATTCAACATTAAACAGCCATATACCCAGTCATGGAATTTAGGAATTCAACACGAAATTGGTGAAAGCCGGGCTATTGAAGTTCGTTATGTCGGCAGTAGGACGCTCCATCAATGGATTCCGCTGGCAACCGACGAGATCAATATCTTTGAGAACGGCTTCCTGAAGCAGTTCAAGGGTGCGCAGCAGAACCTCGCGATTAATCAGTCACACGGCATCACGTCTTTCGCGAACAATGGGTTCGCAGGGCAGCAATCGACGCCGGTCTTTGATGCCGCGTTTGCCGGGGAAGCTCCGGGAGGCGCGGGTGTGCCGTTTATCGATTATGCGGCAGGAAACTTTCTCACCGACTTGACCACTGGTCAAGCGGGTGCAATGGCTAGCACTCTGGCTGGCGTTTCTGGTAACGCTCCCTACCTCTGCAATCTGGTCGGGTCCGGATTTGCCCCTTGCGCAAATGTGGGTTTCAGCGGCGCCGGAGCTGGCTACCCGATCAACTTCTTTCAGACGAATCCATTTGCGCAGGGAACCGGCTTCGGATATCCCAGCATCACCGAAGCTGCAGCCTACTCGAATTACAACGCGCTACAGGTCGATTTCCGCCAACGTGCCTGGCACGGATTACAGTTCGACGCGAACTATACCTGGAGCCACACTCTGGGCATCGGTTCTCAGAACAATTGGCAGGGACAAGGCGCGCTATTCACCCTCCGCGACATGCACTTGAGCTACGGGCCCGCTCTGTACGACCTGCGGCACGTGATCCATGTCAGCGGAAACTACGACCTGCCCTTCGGCAGAGGGAAAGACTTCCTCAACAACAATGGGGTTTTGGATAAAGTGGTAGGAGGCTGGACGATTGGAACAATCTACACTTTCCAGACCGGATATCCATTCCTGCTGGGTTCGCAAAATTTGACATTCAACGACTTCGCCGACTCGGGCGTAGTTCTGAATGGAGTGACGCCTTCCCAACTGCAAAGTTCGGTGGGCACTTACCGGATACCAGGGACAACCCAAGTAGCATTGGTCAACCCGAAGTACTTGGCTTCGCCGACCGGTGGTGGCGCAAATCCGCAAATGATTTTGCCGAACACAACGCCCGGCACGATTGGACAGCGTATCTGGCTATACGGACCACATATGACCTTTGATGACCTGGCAATCACCAAGAATTTCCCAATCACCGAACGCGTGCGATTCAACTTGCAGGCTGAGATGCTGAATGCGTTCAATCATCCCGTCTTCAGTCCGGGGGCAGCTAACGGATGTACGTATTTCTGCTTCCAGAACCAATTCAGTCCGAACGTGCTGTCGGGCAATTTCGGAATTGTAAGCGGTGCGTACAATCCTAATCCGGCAAACACTACGAACGGCGGAGCTCGGATTATTGAACTTCGGGCCAATGTGGAATTCTGAGCGGCAGCAATTCGAAGGTGGGTAATTAGAGCGTCGACGCTCTTCTTTCTTGCACGGCCTGCTTCAAAGATTGGCCCGCGTGTTTGATGTGTTGGCTAAGAAGCTTGCAGGCAGCCTCTACGTCTCGTTTCCGGCAAAGTGACAGGATTTGGTGATGTTCCTCATTTGCGCGCTTGATGCCGTGCGTCAGGTACAGCTGTAGGCGGGTATATCGCTCTCCACTGTTGTTTACGTTGCGAATGATGGCCATCGAGTGCGGGCGCTCGGCGCGCGAGTAGAGAATCGAGTGGAACTGCCAATTCAGACGTCCCCACGAAAACAGATGGTCTTCATGCTGCAGTTCGCCTTCATACCGCCGAAGCACTACTTCGGCCTCGGCGAAATCTTCTTCCGTAAGGCGGGGAATTGAATGTTTGAGAATTTCTGGCTCGAGCAGCGCGCGAATGGTGAACAACTCCTCAATGTCAGTAGGAGAAAGCGCAGGCACAATGGCGCCACGATTGGGCACAATTGTAATGAGCCCTTCGGCATCGAGTTGCCGCAATGCCTCGCGCACCGGGATGCGGCTGACGTGGTATTGCATGGCGATTGCGTCCTGCCGAAGCTGCGCGCCTTCGGGAATCGTCCCTCGGATGATTTCTTCGCGTAGTTTGTCGGCAACCGCTGAAGTCAGCGACTGCCGCGGAATTGCTGATTCGGGCGTAAGTCCTAAGTTCATCTTTTTGCAGAATACTAGAAAGATCGGGTCTTTACGAGGGTAATGCGTGAGTGATTTCGCGCCTACACCGATCTTTCGGCCTTTCCCCGCGCCAGCCAGTAAACCGGGATTCCTAGCGCCACGATGAGCAGCCCGGGCCAGGTGGTTGTCGGCCGATATGCGAACAAAACAACCAGAATGGTTCCGGCAGTCAGTATGTAGGCTGCCGGCACGACCGGGTAACCCCATGTCCGATATGGTCTGACTGCCTGCGGACGCTTCCATCGGAGGCGGAACACGGCGCTGACCGTCAGGACATAAAAAATCAAGGCGGCCGATATTACATATTCAAGTAAGTTACCGTAAAGGTTGCCCCATACATGTGTGTTGGGATCGTAAGTGCGCGGCAGCACCAGTAAGATCGCCCACAACCCTTGCAACCAAAGCGCGCCGGCTGGAACTTTCTGCGAGTTCAGCTTTTCGGCAAAGCGAAAGAAAAGACGTTGGCGCGCCATCGCGAAGTAAGCGCGCGGCCCGGTCAGGACTAATGCGTTGATAGTTCCCAGCGTGGAGATCATAATTGCGATCGCCATCAATGCCGGCCCAAAGCGCGGGAAGACCGCCGCCAAAGTAGAAGTTCCAACCCGGTCTGCGGGCGCGTGTTGAATCGCGGTCAACGGCAGAGTCATGAGATACGCCAGATTTGCCAGAAGGTACAAGGCAATCACGGTCACGGTTCCAATTACCATTGCCCGAGTTACATTTCTTTCGGGATTGCGTACTTCGCCGGCTGCAAAAGCAATGTTGTGCCATGAGTCAGCAGAAAAAAGTGATCCGGTTTGGCTTACGCACAATGCAACAAACAGTCCCAATGCTGTTCCAGCACTCAATCCCGAGGAGGTAAGGGGAACGAATCCACGCGCGTGCCAGAGATCGCCGAAGTTGGCCCGCAAGGCCGTAGCATTTTTCCCAATAAAAATGCCGGCGACGATAAGCCCGAGCAGCGCTGCAGTTTTTGTGACCGTGAAAGTGTTCTGAATCACTTTGCCATATCGCAGTCCACGCGTGTTAGTAAAGGTCAATGCACAAATGATTGCGATTGCTAATAACTGCGCGGTGGAAAGAGAAATTGCATAGTGGCTTGTTATTCGCAACGGACTGATGAGATATCGCTCTTCCGAAATGGCGGGTGATAGCACGCCGGTGAAGCGAGCGAAGGCGACTGCGACTGCCGCAATCGTGCCGGTCTGGATCACCGTGAAAAGTGTCCACCCATATAAAAATCCCCACATCGGTGAATACGCTTCTCGCAGATAGACGTACATTCCGCCGGCGTGCGGCATCATGGCTGAAAGTTCGCCATACGAGACCGCTCCGGCGATTGTAAGCGCGCCGGCAATAGCCCATGCCACCAGCAACCATCCCGGGCTGCCGATTTCCCGCGCCATTTCTGAGGAGACGATGAAAATTCCCGACCCGATCATCACTCCGACAACGAGCATGGTCGAATCGAACAGACCGAGACCGCGCGAAAATTCTTGAGCGGTTTCTGATCGCACAGTCGATCTCGCTGGTTCGGAGTTTTCAATATCAGGAATTGTCATTGGAACCGGATTCATCTTGACGTGGTGGATATTGTATACATAAGATAAGGTATTCGCGAATCTCCTGCGAACGCCATCGTGATTAAGTCATTGCCAACGTTAGACCTTCAGGCCATTTCCTCACCTGGCGTTCGACTAGAATCGGAGTCGAACGAGGCCGAATTGTACGACCCCAAAAACGCGAACAGCGCCGCGGCTGTCCGCAAAATTAAAATTGTCGATTCCCACACCGGCGGCGAACCCACTCGACTCGTAATTGGTGGAGGACCCGATCTGGGAAGCGGTCCTATTGCAGATCGCCTGAAAATTCTTCGCGCCAGACATGATGAATTCCGTTCTACCGTTGTCAACGAGCCTCGCGGTTCCGATGTCGTGGTCGGCGCACTTCTATGTGAACCCCACGATCAAACCTGCGCTGCCGGAGTCATCTTCTTTAATAATGTCGGCTATCTGGGAATGTGCGGCCATGGAACAATTGGCCTGATCGCGTCTCTTGCTTATTTGGGAAGAATCAAACCTGGTGAGCACCGCGTTGAAACCCCCGTGGGAGTTGTCACCGCTACTTTGCACGAAGATGGCCAGGTTACTGTTGACAATGTCTGCAGCTACCGCAAAGCCGCAAAGATTGCCGTCGACGTGCCGGGCTTCGGCGTTCTGCATGGAGATGTCGCGTGGGGTGGAAATTGGTTTTTTCTCGTCGAAAACCACGGTTTTGAACTCAATCTCAACAATGTGGAAGCTCTTACCAATTTCACTTGGGCCATAAGGCAAGCTCTCAACGCTCACGGCATTACCGGCGATGGCGGACACGAGATCGACCACATCGAATTGTTTGCGCCCTCGCTGCTTCCGGGAGTTAATGGTAAAAATTTTGTTCTGTGTCCCGGCAAAGCCTACGACCGCTCTCCATGCGGAACCGGGACGAGCGCGAAGCTGGCGTGTCTTTTCGCTGACGGAAAGTTGCGCGAAGGCGAAGTGTGGCGGCAGGAAAGTATTGTCGGCAGCGTGTTTGAGGGCAGAGTGAAAGTAATCGAAGGACGCGTTTATCCGAGCATTACGGGGTCAGCGTTTGTAAATTCGCAAGCGGAACTGCTGCTCGATCCGCGGGATCCGTTCTGCAACGGCATTCGGGCATGACTAGTACGACCTATGACATCGTAGTTGTAGGCGCTGGCATCGTGGGCGCCGCTTGCGCTTATGAATGCGTGCAGCGCGGCATGCGGGTTGCCGTTATTGACCGAGACGTGGTTGGTGGAGGCGCAACCGGAGCTGCGATGGGCCACATCGTCGTGATGGACGACTCAGATGCGCAGTTTGCGTTGACTCGATATTCGCAAAGTTTGTGGCATGAGTTACGTCCAGAGCTTCCGCCGGAAGTTGAGTACCAGCAGTGCGGCACCATCTGGGTGGCGGCTGACGAGACCGAAATGATCGAGGTATTGCGCAAGCGGGCATACTACGCGCGCAACGGAGTTCCGGTGGAAGTATTGAGCTCCTCAGACCTGGAGCGGCTAGAGCCTAACCTGCGCAAGGCAATGGCGGGTGGGCTGCTGGTTCCGCAAGATGGCGTACTGTACCCGCCCTGCGCCACGCGATTTTTAATGGATCGTGCAATCGTGAAGGGCGCAACCCTCTACTCGGGCGCTACGGTTTCGCGAATTGGTTGCGGGAAAGTGCACCTTTCAGACTCCACGACATTGTCTGCGGCCACAATTGTGAATGCCGCTGGTGCCTGGTCTCCGGCGCTTACATCTGGAATCGATGTGAAGAAGCGTAAAGGACACCTCGTAATTACAGACCGCTACCCAGGATTCATCCGCCACCAACTGGTTGAGCTTGGATACTTGAAGAGCGCGCACACGGTCAGCGCTGATTCAGTTGCTTTCAATGTGCAGCCACGTAAGAACGGACAAATGTTAATCGGCTCATCACGCCAATTTGGCGCTGAACACAAAGAGGTTGACCAGCCAATTATCCATCGCATGTTGCAGCGCGCTCAGGAATACTTGCCGGGATTGGGCAATACCTCAGCAATTCGCGCGTGGACTGGATTTCGCGCCGCCACCCCAGACAAGCTCCCACTCATCGGACCCTGGCCGGCGGATCCATCCATTTACCTGGCTACCGGACACGAGGGTTTAGGAATTGCAACGTCTCTTGCTACTGCCAGGTTGCTTGCCGATCAGCTTACGGGCAGAGGCAGCGCTATTCCCGTGGAACCGTATTTGCCGTCGCGGATTGCGAGCCTGGAGCACGCAAATGCCTGAGGAGATCATGCTCACCGTGAATGGCCAAATCGTACGAATGCCGCCGGGAGCAACTGTCGCTGCTGCGATTGCGACCGCCTCCGCTTATTGTCGGAGTTCGGTTAATGGGGAGCCGCGCACCGTTCTTTGCGGCATGGGAGTTTGCTTTGAGTGCCGTACAGAGATCGATGGCAGGCCACATCAGCGTAGCTGCCAGATTGTGTGCTCTCCGGGGATGAAAGTGAATACACAGCATTTGTAGAGACGTAGCTAGTTACGTCTAGGTAGAACCTATAGCTTCAGATTGTTTAGCCGAGCAATGAGGACCACCGAAAAACAATTCGACGTTCTCGTAGTCGGCGGCGGGCCGGCCGGTTTGGCTGCTGCTTCATCAGCCGCCGAGCATGGGGTTCGCGTCGGCCTCGCCGATGACAACCCGGCTCTCGGTGGCCAGATTTGGCGGAAGGGAATTGCTGGTGCATACCCCCAAGCCGAAAATTGCAGCAAGAAATTACAATCTGCGGGAGTTGAGATTCTTTGCGGCGCACGAGTCTTCGATTGCCCCTCGCCGAATTTGTTAATCGCAGAAACGCAGGACGATCTGCTCGAACTGCGATTCCGCAAGCTGGTGCTCGCCACCGGAGCACGGGAACGATTTTTACCGTTTCCTGGATGGACGATTCCTAATGTGATGGGAGCAGGCGGGCTCCAGGCCTTAGTTAAGTCCGGATATTCGATTGTTGGAAAAAAAGTTCTGCTCGCT
>Ga0209168_10000644_pt1 | contig 31688 bp, 25 predicted proteins | sample Coa_R1_FD_187156 | JGI IMG/M metagenome (GOLD analysis project Ga0209168, IMG submission 187156) | Surface soil microbial communities from Centralia Pennsylvania, which are recovering from an underground coalmine fire - Coalmine... | ecosystem: Environmental > Terrestrial > Soil > Unclassified ...
CGCGAGTGTCGGCGAGCTCCTTGCGCCAGACCGCGGAATCCACCCTGAAGAGCGCCGCGAGCGACTCCGCGCTCACATTCAGTCCGGCGGTGTTGAGATCCTGCGGCAGCGGCAGCCGTCCGATGGCGGACTCGGCAGCTCCGACCCGGCCGGCACAGCGATCGAGCATCCAGGACAGCACGCGCAGGTTCTCGCCGTACCCCGGCCAGAGGAACTTGCCCTGCGCGTCGCGGCGGAACCAGTTGACGTGATAGATACGCGGCGGCCGTGCGAGCTTCGCCCCGACATTGAGCCAGTGCTGCCAGTAGTCACCGAAGTTGTAACCGCAGAATGGCTGCATCGCCATCGGGTCGCGACGCACGACCCCCACCTGGCCGACCGCCGCGGCGGTGGTTTCGGAGGCCAATGAGGCCCCGAGCAGCACGCCGTGCTGCCAGTCACGCGCCTCATAGACGAGCGGAGCCACTTCGCGCCGCCGGCCGCCGAAGACCAGCGCCGTAATCGGCACGCCGGTCACGTCCTCCATGTGTGCGGAGTAGCTGGGGTTACGTGTCGCGGCCACCGTGAAGCGCGAATTCGGGTGAGCGGCCGGGCCGCGCGCGGGGTCGTAGGGACGCCCCTGCCAGTCGATGACGGGCTTGCCGGAGGTGAGCCCTTCCCACCAGGGCTGGTTGTCGGCGGTGAGCGCGACATTGGTGAACAGCGTGTCGCGCCGGATCATCTGATAGGCGTTGCGGTTGGTCTGCGGATTGGTGCCCGGCACGACGCCAAAACAGCCGGCCTCCGGATTGATCGCCCACAGGCGCCCGTCGGACCCCGGGTGCAGCCAGGCGATATCCTCGCCGATCGTCAGCACTTTCCAGCCCGGCATCGAGTCGGGCGGCACCAGCATCGCGAGATTCGTCTTGCCGCACGCCGAGGGAAAGGCGCAGGCGACGTAGTGCGTCTCGCCACGCGGATTCTGCAGGCCGACGATCAGCATGTGCTCGGCCATCCAGCCCTCGGTTCGTGCCTGCCAGCTGGCGATGCGCAGGGCGTGGCATTTCTTGCCGAGCAGGGCATTGCCGCCGTAGCCCGAGCCGTAGCTCTCGATCGAGAGCTCCTCGGGAAAATGCATGATGAAACGCCGCTCGGGGTCGAGCTCGCCCACCGAGTGCAGTCCTTTGACGAAGCGGCCGTCGCGGGCAATCACCTCGAGCGCCGCCCGGCCGGCGCGCGTCATGATCAGCATGTTGAGCACGACGTAGGGGCTGTCGGTGATCTCCACCCCGCAACGCGACAGCGGTGAGTCGAGCGGTCCCATGCAGTACGGGATGACGTACAGGGTGCGCTCGCGCATGCAGCCGCGGAACAGCTCGCGCATCCTGGCGTGCGCCTGCTGCGGGTCCATCCAATGGTTGTTCGGACCCGCATCCTCCTGCGAGCGCGTGCATATATAAGTGAGGTGCTCGACTCGCGCGACATCGGTGGGCGCCGAGCGCGCCAGGTAGCAGTTGGGGAACTCGCCCGGATTGAGCGCGAGCAGCTCCTTGCTGCGCAGCAGTTGTGCCGTGAGCTCGCGCGCCTCGGCCTCGCCCCCTTCGCACCAATGGACGGCCCGTGGCTGGGTCAGCTCGCGTACCGAGCTCACCCACTCGGCTACCGCGCGGCTCAACTGGGGCAGGGGCGTCATGCTGTGCGCAGGAGCAGCCATCGACGGATCCTCTCGTGGGCGAGGCCCTAAACTATCAATTATAGCCGCTCGAACTGGACAGCCAGCGCCGCTCGTAGTTCTTTGTAGGAAATTCAGAAGGATATGCGGCTCGACAGCGGCCCCGCGGCACGAGAGGATGCCGCCCGATGCTGGACCTCGGCGATATCTTCGGCCCGGGCGGACCGCTCGAGCGGGCGCTGCCGGATTTCCGGGTGCGGCGGGGGCAGCTGCGCATGGCAGAGCGTGTGGCTGCGGCGCTAGCCGACCGCGAGACACTGGTCGTCGAGGCTGGCACCGGCACCGGCAAGACCTTCGCTTATCTGGTGCCGGCGCTCCTCTCCGGCGCGCGAGTGCTCATCTCCACCGGCACGCGGACGCTCCAGGATCAGCTCTACTCCAAGGATCTGCCGCTCGTCGGCGCAGCGCTCGGCAGGCCGGCCCGGGTGGCGCTGCTCAAGGGCCGCGCGAATTACCTCTGCCGCCAGCGCCTGAGCGTGAGCGACGAGGCGAGCGAGGGGCAGCTGGAGATGATCGGCGGCGAGCCGGCGCCGGAGCAGGGCGGCCGCGCCATGCTCGCGCGCATCGCCCGCTGGGCAAGTACCACGCACAGCGGCGATCTGGCCGAGGTGCGGGGTCTCTCGGACGCTCACCCCGTATGGTCGCAGGTCACCTCGACCCGCGAGAGCTGTCTCGGGACGCGCTGCCCCGAGATCGCACGCTGCCACGTGGCGCTCGCGCGCCGCGCGGCGCTCGATGCCGACATCGTCATCATCAATCACCATCTGCTGCTCGCGGATCTGGCGCTCAAGGAGGATGGTTTCGGGGACCTGTTGGGCTCGGCCGACGCAGTGATCCTCGATGAGGCACACCAGATCCCGGACCTCGCCACGCAGTTCTTCGGCGCCAGCGTCAGCACCCGCCAGCTCGAGAGCTTTCTCAAGGACATGCAGCTCGAGCTGCGCAAGGCGCCACTGCCCGTCGCGGGCGCGGGCGAGGTGAGCGGCAGCGTGCTGGCCGCCTGTCTGCGTGATATCGAAGAGGGCGTACACGCCTTGCGGGGCGCGGCTCCCGGAGGCGACGCTCCTGCCCCGACGCGTCTCGCCTGGACCGCAGGGGCCGACGCGCTCGGTGCGGCCGCGGAGCAGCTGTCGCAGAGGCTCGCGGATCTGGGGGAGGCACTCGCGCCCTGTGCCGAGGATGCGGCGCTGGCCCGCCTCGCGGGCCGCGCCGGGGAGCTCGCCTCATCCCTGACCCGCATCGCGGCGGTCGATGAGCTCGACGGTGCGCGCTCGCTCGAGATCACCCCGCGCGGCATCACGTTGAGTCTCATGCCCTTCGACATCTCGGCGCGTTTTCGCGGGCTCATCGAGGCGCGCCGCGGCGCCTGGATCTTCACTTCGGCGACGCTGTCGCTTGGCGATGAGTTCGGCCATTTCACCGGCCGCCTCGGCATCGGCGAGTGCCCGACGCTCACCATCGGGAGCCCCTTCGATCATGAGCGGCAGAGCCTGCTTTACCTGCCTGAGTCGATGCCGCAGCCGAGCTCCCCGCAGTTCGTGGCCGCGGTCATCGACACGGCACTCCCGCTCATCGATGCGGCCGCCGGCGGCGCCTTCGTGCTGTTCACGAGTCATCGGTCGCTGGCTCAAGCCGCCGCGCTATTGCGGACTCGCTGGGCGGAGGGCGCGCCCTACCGGCTGTTCGTGCAGGGCGAGGCGCCGCGCGAACGGCTGCTGCAGGAATTTCGCGACGACGGCAACGGCGTGCTGCTCGGGACCGCGAGCTTCTGGGAAGGGGTGGACGTCAAGGGAGAGGCGCTGCGGCTGGTGGTGATCGAGAAGCTGCCCTTTGCCTCGCCCGAAGATCCTCTGGTGCGGGCGCGCATCGAGCATCTCACCGCAACCGGGGTGGATGCCTTCCGCAACTACCAGCTGCCCGAGGCGGCGCTCGCCCTCAAGCAGGGAGCGGGCAGATTGATTCGCAGCGAGGAAGACTACGGCGCGGTGGTGATCTGCGACCCGCGCCTCACCGGGCGCAGCTACGGACGGGTGTTCATCGCCGCGCTCCCGCCGATGTCCGTCACGCGCGATGCCGAGGAGGTGCGACGCTTCCTGCGCTCGCATGCCCCGCGTGCCGCGGCCCGCCGCGTGAGTGCGACGTGAGGATCCTCGCGCTCGACACGGCGACCGAGAACTGTTCGGCGGCGATCGCGTGCGACGGCCGCCTCATCGCCCGCGAGCGGCTGCTCGAGCGCGGGCACGCCGAGTACATCCTGGCGATGGTCGATGAGGTGCTGACCGAAGCGGGCGTGCGGCTCGCCGAGCTGACGGCTGTTGCCTTCGGCCGCGGACCCGGATCATTCACCGGCGTACGGCTCGCCGCGGGCATTGCCCAGGGACTGGCTTACGGCGCAGCTGTCCCGGTGGTCGCGGTCTCGGACCTGCAGGCGGTCGCGCAGAGGGTGCTGCGCCAGGAAGGGGCGGCGCTACGCGTGCTGGTCTGCAACGATGCGCGCATGCGTGAGGTGTACTGGGGATGCTTCGCACGCTCGGCTGCGGGGCTTGCAATGCCCGTCGGCGGCGAGCGCGTGGGCGCCCCCGGGACGGTGAGCCTGCCGGCCGACTGGCTTGGCGCGGGCTCGTACGGGGCGGGTAGCGGCTTCGCCGCTTACCCGCAGCTGCAGGCCTCGTTCGCGGGTGCGCTCGCTCGAATCATCGAGACGCGCCCGCGGGCCGAGGAGATCGCGCTCCTCGCCCTCGCAGAGGCCGCGGCCGGACGCCTTCTCGACCCCGAGCAGGCGCTGCCGGTCTACCTGCGGGACGAGGTGGTGCAGTCGGCCCCCAAGACATCGAATTGACACAAAGGCTTGAGTCTTTGTCACGAATCTGCAACACACTCCCCCTGTAATACTTGCGACATGCCCTTGGGTTGACACCGAAGCCATGCCCGCCAAACAGGTTCTCATCGTCGAGGACGAGCGACCGATTCGCGAAATGATCGCTTTCGGCCTCAAGCGCGCCGGCTTCGAGGTGCGCGAGGCCGAGGATTGCCGGTCGGCGCGCGCCGCGCTCGCGGACGTGCGTCCCGATCTGGTGCTGGTCGATTGGATGTTGCCCGACATGAGCGGACTCGAGCTGACGCGGTCGCTGAAGCGCGACCGTGAGACGCGCGAGCTCCCGATCATCATGCTGACGGCGCGCGCCGAGGAGGGCGATAAGGTCGCCGGCCTCGAGGGCGGGGCCGACGACTATGTCACCAAGCCCTTCTCTCCGCGCGAGCTCCTCGCCCGCATCAACGCCGTGCTGCGTCGCTCCACGACGAGCGGTGTGGATGAGCTCATCGAGTTCGAGGGCCTGACTCTCGACCAGGGGAGCCACCGTGTCATGGTGGGCCCGCGCACGGTGGGACTCGGGCCGACCGAGTACCGCATGCTCGAGTTCTTCATGACCCATCCGGAGCGGGTGTACACCCGCGACCAGCTCCTCGACCGCATCTGGGGCGGCAACGTCTACGTCGAGGAGCGCACCATCGACGTGCACATCCGGCGCCTGCGCAAGGCGCTCGAGGAATTCGGGTACGATCGCTTCGTGCAGACGGTGCGCGGCTCGGGGTATCGTTTCTCTGCCCGCGCGGTCTAGCGGGTAGAGGAGCGGGGCATCGATGCAGCCCGCGACGCAGGTGTGGTGGTTCGCGGCGGGACGTGTGCTCGCCACCGTGGTGGTGGGCCTGGCGGCCGGCTGGCTCATCGGCAACCTCTGGGCAGGTCTCGCCGGCGCACTCGCGCTGCACCTCACCTGGGTGCTGAGCCATCTTTTCCGCCTGGAGTGGTGGCTGCGTCACCGCAACTACGCCGATCCTCCCGACGTCGGGGGCGTATGGGGCGAGATCATCGCGCAGGTGGTGCGGCTGCACCGCCGCAAGCGCTTCCACAAGCAGCGTTTCGTCCAGCTGATGCGCCAGTTGCAGCGCTCGACCGCCGCACTCCCGAATGGCGTCGTGATTCTCAACGCTCAACGCGAGATCGTCTGGTTCAACCCGATGGCGGCGCGGCTGCTGGAGCTGCGCAGCACCGCGGACCTCGGGCTGCGCATCGAGAACCTGCTGCGCGAGCCGGAGTTCGTCCGCTATCTCGCCCGCCAGGACTACACCAACCCGGTCGTCATTCGTCCGACGAGCTCGGAGAACAGCTACCTGTCGCTGCAGGTCGCGCCCTATGGCGAGGGGCAGCTGCTGCTGCTGGCGAGCGATGTCTCGCGGCAGATGCGTCTGGAAGCGGTGCGCCGTGACTTCGTGGCGAACGCCTCACACGAGCTACGCTCGCCCCTCACGGTGATATCGGGATACCTCGAGACGCTGGGGCAGGACCCGACCCTCGATCCGGATCTCACGGGGCCCGTCGCCGAGATGCGTCGCCAGGCCGAGCGCATGACCGCGATCATCCGCGACCTGCTCGAGCTCTCACGGCTCGAGGAGACGGACGAGATCGTCGGGGGCGCTCCCGTGGACGTCGCGGCGTTGCTCGCGCTGCTGCGCAAGGACGTGCTGGCGCGTCCCGTACACCCGCGGGAGGTGCGGGTGCGTACCGAGTCCTCGGCGCTGCTGCTGGGGGATGAGCCGGAGATCCATTCGGCTTTCTCCAACCTCGTCGACAACGCCGCCAAGTACACTCCTCCCGAGGGCTCGATCGAGATGCGCTGGTGGACGGATGAGGACGGCGCGCATTTCTCGGTGACCGATACGGGTTTCGGCATCCCGGCCGAGCACATTCCGCGGCTCACCGAGCGCTTCTACCGCGTGGATGCCGGGCGTTCGCGCGTCACGGGCGGATCGGGACTCGGGCTTGCCATCGTCAAGCACGTCCTGCAGCGCCACGGCGCGAGCCTCGAGGTGCAGAGCACGCTCGGCGAGGGAAGCTCCTTCACCTGCCACTTTCCTCACGAGCGGATTGCACCGCGCCCCGCCCTGGCAACGGGCACAGAAACAGCTTAGCTTTATCCTGCAACTGCCTAATCCGTAAGAAATCTTTATCCCCGCTGTCATGCATCCGACACACGGCCATATGACTCTAGCCTCACCCGAAAGACATCGAGCGCGGAGCGGCACATGGCAGGCAACGGCAGGCGAGGCGGCAGGCGGGTCCGGACGCTCTTTCTCTCTGACATTCACCTTGGATACCGCCACGCACGGGCCCGTGAGCTCAACGAGTTTCTCAGCGGCGTCGAGGCGGAAAGCATCGTGCTGGTGGGCGACATCGTCGATGCGCTCAGCCTCAGCCGGCGCATGTTCTGGTCGGCCGAGCACACACAGGTGGTGCGGACGCTCCTGGCGCGGGGTCGCGCCGGCTCGCGCCTCGTCTACATCCCGGGCAACCACGACGAGAGCCTCGGGATGTTCGCCGGGATGCTGCAGGGACATTTCGAAGTGCACCGCGAGTGGGTGCACCGTACGGCGCGCGGCGAGCGGCTGCTGGTCCTGCACGGCGACCAGTTCGACGGCGCGGTGAGCTGCTCGCCGTGGCTCACGCGCCTCGGGGATGCGCTCTACGAGCTCACGGTGCGTGTCAGCGACCGCGTCAACAATCTGCGCCGCGGCCTCGGTAAGGCCTACTGGCCGCTGGCCGAGCGCATCAAGCTCAGTATCCCGACGAGCCTGCGCTACATCGAGCAGTACGAGCGCGTGGCGACCGCTCATGCGCGCCAACAGGGTTACGACGGCGTGGTGTGCGGGCACATTCACCGTGCCAACCTGCGCAGCATCGGTGGAACGCTCTACTGCAACACCGGCGACTGGGTGGAATCGTGCTCGGCGCTGATCGAGGCCCCGGGTGGAGAGCTCGAGCTGCTGCGCTGGCCGCATACGGCGGCTGCGGTGCGGCGGGCGCCGGCCAGGCTCCTCGCCGACGCGGCGTGAGGCTCGCCCCTCGCAAACTGCGGCTAGCAGTTGCTGGCGGTTCCGCTATGATCGCGCGCATGATTGCACGCCGACCCGCGGAGTGAAGTCGGGGACGCTCTCAATGGAAACTGCCGATCTCGGTCACCACATCTCCCGTCGTTTCAACGAGGACCTCGAGCGCGTGCGCAGCAAGGTCCTCGGCATGGGCGGCTTCGTCGAGCAGCAATTGCGCAAGGCGATCGCTGCGCTCGTCGAGGGCGACAGCACGCTCGGGGAATCGGTCGCGATGGACGACTACCAGGTGAACAACATGGAAGTCACCATCGACGATGAGTGCAGCCGCATCCTCGCGACCCGGGCCCCGGCGGCGGGCGATCTGCGGGTCATCGTCGCCATCATCAAGACCATCACCGACCTGGAGCGTATCGGGGATGAGGCCGAGAAAATCGGTTACATCGCCTCGCGCCTCGCCACCATGGAACGCCCGGCGGACAAGTACCGCGAGATCAAGCACCTCGGCCGCGTGGTTTCGGAAATGGTGCACGACGCGCTCGATGCCTTCGCGCGCATGGACGTCGAGTCCGCATTGCGGGTGGCGCGCCAGGACCGCGTCGTGGACGAGGAGTACGAGGCCATTCAGCGCCAGAGCATCACCTTTATGATGGAGGACCCACGCACCATCCGCCGGGCGCTGGATGTCATGTGGGTGGTGCGCGCCCTCGAGCGCATCGGGGACCACGCCAAGAACATCAGCGAATACGTCATTTACATGGTGCACGGCAAGGATATTCGCCACACCTCACTCGACGATGTCGAGCGCGAGCTGCGCGCCGGCTCGGGCACCGGCGTCACACCGTAGCTCGACAGGACGAATGTCCTCAGGGCGCTTTCTCAATGGGCTGGGATTCGTACTGTGCGCAGGGCTCATCGCCTATGCGCTGTACTCGCAATACGGCCTGGGACTCGAGCCCTGTCCGTTGTGCATCTTCCAGCGCATCGGTGTGATCCTCCTGGGTCTGGCATTCCTCGCCGCGGTGATCCACGGCCCGAAGCGGCGCGGCCGTTACGTCTACGGCTCGCTCATCGTGGTGTTTGCGCTGCTCACGGGGGCTCTCGCGGCACGCCACCTCTACATCCAGAGCCTGCCGCCCGGGAGCCTGCCCTCCTGCGGCGCGCCCCTTGCCATGATGCTGCGCTTTGCGCCCGTCACCGAGGTGATCCGCAAGGTGCTGACGGGGAGCGGGGAGTGCGGCGAGGTCAATTGGCGCTTTCTCGGCCTCGCGATGCCTGGCTGGGTGCTGATATGGGCGCTGGCGCTCGGGGCCCTCGGTACGCTCGCCAACTTCAGGCGAGGAGCATCTCCAGCACGTTGAGATACATGCGGTGCAGCGCGTCGAGGTCGCCCACCCGCACACACTCATTCACCTTGTGAATCGTGCGGTTGACCACGCCGAGCTCCACCACTTGCGCTCCGAGCGGGGCGATGAAGCGTCCGTCGGAGGTACCGCCTCCGGTCGAGAGGCGCGGCAGGCTTCCGGTCACCCGCGCCACCGCCTCTCCCACCGCATCTGAGAGCCGTCCGGGCGGGGTGTAGAACGGCTCCCCCGACAGGTACCACTCGAGGCTGTAGCGCACGCCGTGCCGTCGCAGGATCTCCTCCACCGTGCTCTTGAGGCGATCGAGCGTCTGTACCGGCGAGTAACGCAGATTGAAACGGGCCTTGAGCTCCCCCGGTATGACGTTCGGGGCGCCCGTTCCAGCGTTGAGGTTGGAGACCTGGAATGTCGTGGGCTGGAAATGCTCCGTTCCCTCATCCCACACGTGCCGCGTGAGCTCAGCCAGCGCTGGCGCCAGGGTATGCACCGGATTCTCGGCGAGCTGCGGGTAGGCCACGTGCCCCTGCACGCCGTGCACCGTGAGGCGGCCGCTGAGCGAGCCGCGGCGGCCCACCTTGATGGTGTCGCCGATCGCCTCCTCGCTCGAGGGCTCCCCCACCACACACCAGTCGATGCGCTCACCGCGATTGACCAAAGTCTCCGCTACCCGGCGCGTGCCATCGACCGAAGGCCCTTCCTCATCGCTCGTGATGAGAAAGCTGATCGTCCCCTGGTGGCGGGGATGGAGACGGACGAACTCCTCGGTCGCCGTCACCATGGCCGCGAGCCCGGTCTTCATGTCCGCGGCTCCGCGACCGTATAGGACCCCATCCCGGATCGAGGGCACGAAGGGGTCGCTGCGCCACTCCTCCAGCGGGCCAGTCGGGACGACGTCCGTGTGCCCGGCGAAGCAGAAAACCGGCCCTGCGCTGCCGCGGCGCGCCCAGAGGTTTTCGACGGTCCCGAAGCGCAACGGCTCGAGGCTGAAGCCGAGTGCCGCGAGCCGCTCGCCGATCAGCTGCTGGCATCCCTCGTCTGCAGGCGTGACGGAGCGCCGGGCGATCAGCATTTCGGCAAGCTCCAGCGTTTTGGGCATCAGGACGGGCGGCTCCGGAGGGTAGGGCGCGAACCCAAGGGTTCGCGTTTATACGGTGACGGCGACCGACGGGCAAGCCTTCCGCCTGTCACGAGGCTGAAAACTCGCGCCGCAAGACTAGGCGCTCAGGGCACGGACGTCGCAGGCCCCTTGGCTTCGCGGCGCCGGGGACTGTCATCGAAGTGTCACATCATTGTCATCTAATGCGCGCGACCGGTGGCGAGGATGGGCCTCTAATGGCCCGCTGCGCGCCGGCCCAGGAGTCCACCATGAATGCACGCAGAATCAGTCAGCTGCTCGCGGCGATCCTCGGCGCGGCCTGTGTCGTCGCGGTACGGGCGGCGGATATTTCCGGCGCCGGGGCGACGTTTCCGTATCCGATCTACTCGAAATGGGCGGATGCCTACAAGCAGCAGACGGGCATCGGGCTCAACTACCAGTCGATCGGCTCGGGGGGCGGGATCAAGCAGATCAAGGCCAAGACGGTCACTTTTGGCGCTTCCGACATGCCGCTCAAGCCCGAGGATCTGAAGGAGGCCGGCCTGGTGCAGTTCCCGATGATCATCGGCGGCGTGGTGCCTGTCGTGAACGTGAAGGGCGTGCAGCCCGGACAGATGGTGCTCTCGGGTGAGGTGGTCGCCTCCATCTACATGGGCGAGATCACCAGGTGGAACGATCCGCGGATCCAGAAAATGAATCCGCGCCTCGCACTCCCGGCAACGACCATTGCACCCGTCTACCGCTCGGACGGCTCGGGCACCAATTTCCTTTTCTCTCACTACCTTTCCCAGGTGAGCCCGAAATTCAAGGAGTCGATCGGGGAAGCTACCTCGGTGCAGTGGCCGGCGGGCATCGGCGCCAAGGGGAACGAGGGCGTCGCCAGCATGACCGGGCAGACCGACGGCGCCATCGGGTACGTCGAGTACGCCTACGCCAAGCAGATCAAGATGACCTATTGCGACCTCGTCAACTCGGCCGGCAAGACCGTGGCACCCAGCGCTGAGTCGTTCCAGGCCGCAGCCGCCAGCGCCGACTGGGCTCACGCCCCCGGCTACTATCTGATCCTCACGAACCAGGGCGGGGCCGGCAGCTGGCCGATCACCGGGGCGAGCTTCATTCTCGTCTACTCGGTGCCGCCGGACGCGGCCGCCACCAACGCGGCGCTCAAGTTCTTCGACTGGGCGTACCGCGACGGCGCGAAGATGGCAGCCGAGCTCGACTATGTTCCGCTGCCGGAGAGCCTCATCAAACAGGTCCGCGCGACCTGGAAGGCCGAGATCAAGGGTGCACAGGTCAGCGCCAGCGCGAGCGACACCAGGCGAATGTAGGCTGTCGCATCTGCGATGAGTACCGCGGCCGCCATCGATCCGCGACATGCGGCGGGGCAGCGGCTGCGCGAGCGCCTGTTTCGTGGCGCGACGTTCATCGCGGCTCTCCTGGTACTGACGCTGCTGGGCGGTGTGGCCGCCTCGCTGGCGCAGGGCGCCTGGCCGGCGCTCGCGCACTTCAAGCTGCACTTTCTCACCAGCGCGGTGTGGAATCCGGTAACGGATAAATTCGGGGCCCTCGCGGCGGTCTACGGCACGCTGGTCACCTCATTCATTGCGCTGCTGATCGCGATCCCGGTGAGCTTCGGCATCGCCATCTTCCTCACCGAGATGGCCCCTGGGTGGCTGAAGCGCCCGGTGGGCATCGCTATAGAGCTGCTGGCTGCGGTGCCCAGTATCATTTTCGGCATCTGGGGTCTTTTCGTCCTCGCGCCCATCCTGCAACGGCACGTGCAGCCGTGGCTCATCGAGACGGTGGGAGCTCTGCCCCTCGTCGGAAAACTCTTTCAGGGTCCTCCGTTCGGCATCGGCATTCTGACCGCCGGCATCGTGCTCGCGGTGATGATCATTCCGTTCATCTCGGCAGTGATGCGCGATGTCTTCGAGACGGTGCCGGACGTTCTCAAGGAGTCGGGCTACGGCCTCGGCGCCACCACCTGGGAGGTGATCTGGCAGGTGGTCGTGCCCTACGCGCGTACCGGCGTGATCGGCGGCGTCATGCTCGGGCTCGGGCGCGCGCTCGGTGAGACCATGGCCGTCACTTTCGTCATCGGCAACGCACACCGGATCGCCTCCTCGCTCCTCGCGCCCGGCACCACGATCTCGGCCTCGATCGCCAATGAGTTCACCGAGGCGGTCGGTGACCTCTACACCTCCTCGCTGGTGGCCCTCGGGGCCCTCCTGTTCCTGATCACCTTCTCGGTGATCGCGGCCGCGCGCTACATGCTGCTGCGCCTCGAGCGGCGCGCGCTGTCATCGGTATGAGCCGTCGTTTCCGGCGCAAGCTCACCAATCTGCTGGCGCTCGGCCTGTCGGCCTGCGCCACTGCGATCGGGCTGTTCTTTCTCGGTGCGATCCTGTGGACGCTGCTGCGCAGGGGATTTGCCGGCATGTCCGCAATGCTCTTCACGACCATGACGCCGCCACCGGGGGGGAGCGGTGGTCTTCTCAATGCCATCTACGGGAGCCTGGCGATGACCGTGATCGGCATCCTGATCGGCGGCCCGATCGGCATGCTTGCCGGCACCTATCTTGCGGAATACGGGCGTACCTCGCGCCTCAGCGCCCTGATCCGCTTCGTGAACGACGTGCTGCTGTCGGCTCCTTCGATCATCATCGGCTTGTTCGTCTACGAGCTGCTGGTGATCCGCATGGGACATTTCTCCGCGATCGCCGGCGCCGTGGCACTCGCCATCATCGCCATGCCGGTGACGGTTCGCACCACCGAGGACATGCTCAACCTCGTCCCGCAGGGAATGAGGGACGCCTCGACCGCGATGGGAGCGTACCCCTGGCGCACCATCACCAGCGTCATCTACCCGGCCGCGCGCAGCGGGGTGGTGACGGGACTGCTGCTCGCAGTGGCGCGCATCAGCGGCGAGACCGCGCCCTTGCTCTTCACGGCGCTCAACAACCAGTTCTGGAGCACCAATCTCAACGCGCCGATGGCGAATCTGCCGGTAGTGATCTTCCAGTTCGCCCTCAGCCCCTATCCGAACTGGCAGCAGCTCGCCTGGTCGGGGGCCTTGCTCATCACGCTCTCGATACTGGTGCTGAGCATCTCAGCGCGCATGGTGGTGGCGCGGCTCAACCCCGGGGGACGGCGCTGATGGGTGCTTCCGCCTCGGGGCTGCGAATGAGCTCTGCCGATCCTGCCGCAGAGACAGCCGTCAAGTTCGAGGTCCGCAAGCTGGATTTCTTCTACGGCCAGGCGCAGGCGCTCAAGGACATCAGCCTGAGGCTGGTGGACCGTCGCATCACCGCGTTCATCGGGCCCTCGGGATGCGGCAAGTCGACGTTGCTGCGGGTGTTCAACCGCATGTACGCGCTCTATCCCGGTCATCGCGCGACCGGCGAAGTGCGGCTCGATGGCGAAGACATCCTCGCGCCGACGATGGACGTCGCGGCCCTGCGCTTCCGGGTCGGAATGGTTTTTCAGAAGCCGACGCCTTTCCCCATGTCGATCTTCGACAATGCCGCCTTCGGACTGCGCCTCGCCCGGCGCATGGCGCGCAGCGAGCTTGCGGACAGGGTGGAGGAGGCGCTGCGGGATGCGGCCATGTGGGAGGAGGTCAAGGACAAGCTGCACGAGGACGGCCGCAGCCTTTCGGGCGGGCAGCAGCAGCGCTTGTGCATCGCACGGACCCTGGCCGTGCAGCCGGAGGTCCTCCTCTTCGATGAGCCGACCGCGGCCCTCGACCCCATCTCGACGCTGCGCATCGAGGAGACGCTGCAGTCGCTGCGCGAGAAGTACTGTATCGCCGTCGTGACGCATAATCTGCAGCAGGCCGCGCGCGTCTCCAACTTCACCGCCTTCATGTACCTCGGGGAGATCGTGGAGATGGGTCCGACGGAGCAGCTCTTCACGGCGCCGAAGAACCGCCGCACCGACGACTACGTCACGGGGAGATTCGGCTGAATACCAACGGCACGGGCGGGAATGCGGGGGCGGCAACCGGCGACGGTGGCGTCGAGCCCGGCCGTCGGCACCTCAAGGAGGGAGGCCTCAATCTCAAGCCGAGCGCGCGGGTCCATCAGCCGGCGACACCCGATGCAGGCAGGGGCGGGCCTGGCCAGTCGGCGCCGCTCGACGTCGTCTTTTCCTGCCGCGACGTCAACGTCTTCTATGGCGCGAAGCAGGCGCTCAGGAACATCTCGATCGATGTCGCCCGCCGCCAGGTTCTCGCCATGATCGGGCCCTCGGGCTGCGGCAAGTCGACGTTCCTGCGGTGCCTCAACCGCATGAACGACACCATCCCCGGCGCGCGCGTCACCGGCACGATCCTTCTCGACGGGCGCGATATTCAGGACCCGCGCCAGGACGCCGTGCAGATCCGTGCCCGCGTCGGCATGGTATTCCAGAAGCCGAATCCCTTCCCCAAGTCGATCTACGACAACGTCGCCTACGGGCCGCGCATCCACGGCCTGTCCCGCAGCCGTGCGCACCTCGATGAGATCGTGTGCTCGAGCCTGACGCGCGCGGGGCTATGGGACGAAGTGAAGGATCGGCTCGGCAGCCCCGGGACGGGACTTTCGGGTGGCCAACAGCAGCGGCTGTGCATCGCGCGCACCATTGCCGTGCAACCGGAGGTCATTCTCATGGACGAGCCCTGCTCGGCGCTCGATCCGGTAGCAACGGCGCGCATCGAGGACCTGATCGATGAGCTGCGCGAATCCTACGCGATCGTGATCGTCACCCATTCCATGCAACAGGCGGCCCGCGTCTCGCAGCGCACCGCCTATTTTCACCTCGGTGAGCTGATCGAGGTCGGCGACACCGACCGGGTGTTCACCAACCCGCGGCACCGTCTCACCGAGGACTACATCACCGGCCGATTCGGCTGAGGCGGCGCCGCTCCCTGAAAAAGCTCGGGCCCGCGTGAGCGGGCCCGAGGATGCGTCCCTGAGAGGGACGCGCTGGCCGTGCAGGGCCTAGAACTTGAAGCGCGCGCCGACGGTGGTCGCGATGTTGTCCTTGTAGATGTAACCGTTGGCGAGGCCGTTCTTCACGCCCGACCACATGCTGCCGGCGTAGAGGTCGAAGCGCTTGGCCATCTTGTAATCGATGACGAGCGAGACATCGCCCTCCGTGCCGGCGCAGGCGCCGTTACTCGTGTTGGTGCAACCGGCACTGGCGCCGGTGGCGTAGCTGTTCTGGTTGTAGCCGTAGTATGAAGCGAGCACGTCAACCTTCGGAGTGACGCTATACCTCAGGCCCGCCCAGAACACCTGCAGTCTCTTCTCGTTGTTGAAGGCTGCATTATTGGTGACGGCGAGGATGTAGCCGCCGATGGTGAGCGAGCCCGCCGGAAGCGGATTGGTCGGATTATCGAAGGCGATATGCTCGTACCCGGCCATGAGCTTGAGCGGCAGTGCCGCGCCGAAGTCATAAAGTGCCATCACCGAGTAGGTCTCGTTGTCGGAGATCGTCGCCGCCACGGAGTTGCTGATCGGCCAGCACTGCGGAACCGCAGGCGCCGCCGCGTTGCAGGTGCCAGTCTGGATGGCCGCGACCTGCGCCGCACTCAGGGAGGCGATGCCGACTGCATCGTACTTCTTGAAGTAGTACCCATCGATCGAGAATCCCGCGAACTCACCGCCGATCTGCAGCTGGTAGCCCGTGTTGGTGCTGCCGCTCTGGCCGCTGAACTGGTAGAGGGCGCCGAGGTGCAGTCCGCCGTAGCGGGCGGCGTACTTCACCGACTGGTCGAGTCGCCGATCCTCGGTGTCGCCACCGCCGGCGGCGGTGCCGGAGAAACCGATCAGCGAGAAGGCATTCGACGCTGACAGCGGATCGTACTTGCCGATGCCGTCGGCGAGCAGAGTGACATTACGGCCGAAGGTGAAGCTGCCGACCGTGGGCGAGGAGAGGCCGACGATCGCCACGCCGCTGAACAGCTGGCCGCAAATACTACTGTCGACACCTACGTACTGGGCCGTGAGCGCCTTGCCATTGTTGAGGGCCACGGACTTGCAGGCGTCCGAGATGTCGCCAGACTGGGGGTTGAAGAAGGTCTCGAACCTGAAGATGCCGGCCCAGTCGCCCACGAGCGGCTCATTGCCCGATATCCCGATTCGCGACTGCGACAGGTTGCTGGGGGTGACCCCGAACGCCGACTGGTAGTCGTTTTTCTGGACCAGCGAGGCCGATCCGGGCGGGAAATAATCGCTGAAAGGCGCGCTGTGCGTGTCGTACTGCACGCCGATGTCTACGATGCCGTAGATGGTGATCCCCTTCCAGGTGAGGCTGCTGTCCTCAGCTTTTGAGGAGGGCGCGCTTTGAGCCTGTGCGGCGCCCGCCGCAACCAGCGCGGCCGTTATGAGACAGGCACGGATGGATATCATCTTGGAATTCCTTTGCTTTGAAAGAAGCGACGCGACGCCCTGGCTCACGCCTCTCGGCGTGCGTTGCGGCGCCGCAACCTCAGGTAATCCGCAAGCCGGGGCTTCACTTTGATTTGCTTGTATGACACTTGTATCGCGACCAGATGTCGGTTCTGTGACCAAGCCGGCGAGGCCGGCCTCGGTCCCGGGCCGACACCTGAGCTCTATAGCGGTGCCAGGGACTCCCCTTAACGCGCTAAACTGTTGCATATCAAGGCCTTAAATGCAATGCGTATTTTTCTGAATGGTTTTTAATGCCCCTTTGGCGGCCGATTAATGCTCTTGTGGTGTGCTCTGGCAGTTGATTCCGCCCCTATGGGAGGCGCGCCCCCGTGCGAATGCTCCTCGTCGAGGACGAAAAGAAGGTGTCCGATCTCGTGGCGCGCGCGCTGCGGCAGGAAAGCTACGCGGTCGATGTGGCCGACGATGGAGCGCAGGGCTGGGAGCTCGCTCAGGCTTACGAATACGACCTGATCATCCTCGACCTGATGTTGCCGGGGCTGCCGGGCGAGGAGCTGCTGCGCCGCATCCGCCGCAAAAACCATGAGGTGCCGATTCTGATTCTCACGGCGCGCGATGCGACCGAAGAGAAGGTCAGGAACTTCCAGGCGGGGGCGGACGACTATCTCACCAAGCCCTTCGCCTTCGCCGAGCTCGTGATGCGCGTCAAGGCGCTGCTGCGCCGCGGCCCGGTACCGCGCTCGAGCGTGCTGCGGGTGGCGGACCTCGAGCTCGATCGCCTCACGCAACAGGTGCGCCGCGCCGGGCGCCGCATCGAGCTCACGCCGAAGGAATATGCGCTGCTCGAGTACCTTGCCTCGAGCCCGGGGCGGGTGTTCTCGCGCACCATGATCATCGAGCACGTGTGGGATCAGAGCTTCGAGGGGCTCACCAACATCGTGGACGTGTACGTGCGGCACCTGCGCAGCAAGGTCGACGATCCCTTTCCGGTGAAGCTCATCCGCACGGTGCGTGGCGTCGGCTACGGGCTGACCCCCGCCGCAACCGAATGAGTGCCATGGCGTGAACACGCGCTCGCTCAGCTTTCGCCTCATCGCCTGGTACGCCGGCGTCCTCACCACCGTGTTCGTGCTGCTCGCGCTCCTCACCTTCTTCTTCGTGCGCCATTACCTGGAGGCCAACCTTCTCGATGCCCAGGCGCGTCGCGCCCGGCAGATCGCGGGAACGCTGGTGGCGCATGCCAGCCGCGCCAGCCAGGCAACCCTCGCGAACGAGGTTGAGGCCCTTTATTCGCCCGAGATCAACGATCGCTTCATCCGCATATCGAGAGCCGACGGCTATGTGGTGTACGCCTCCGATGCTCCCCGCAGCAGGCTGTTTTCGCCGGCCCAGGTGCCGGCCGTGGTCGGCAACTTCCTCCAGAGCTCGACGCGCGAGGTGGCACTGCCGGAGGGCTCGTTGCTGATTGCGGCCGTCCCGGCCACCGGGAGCGACGGCACTCTCTACCGGGTCGAGGTCGGCGTCTCCGGCGGCTCGGTGGAGAACACCCTGACGCACGTGCTGATCATGCTGGCCGTGGGACTGCCCATTGCGGTGGCGGTGGCGGTGGCGGGCGGGTTTCTCCTGGTGCACCGGGCACTCGAGCCGGTGGAGCGCATCGCGCTCAAGGCCGAGGAGATCACGCAGCACTCACTCAGCGAGCGGCTGCCGGTGGTGGAGAGCGGCGATGAGCTCGAGCGGCTCTCGGTATCCCTCAATCGCATGATCAGCCGCCTGGAGGATGCGCTGCGGGGCTCCAAGCAGTTCGTCGCCGATGCCAGCCATGAGCTGCGCACACCGCTTACCGTGATGCGCGGGGAGCTCGAGGGCCTGGCGCAGGACGGGCAGCTGGCGCGCGAGACGCGCGAGGCGCTCGGCAGTGTTCTCGAGGAGGTCGAGCGGCTCGCCGAGATCGTCGAGAGCCTCTTCGCCCTGTCGCGCCTCGATGCCGGTGAGGTGGGGGGCGCCTGGCAGCGCTTCGACCTCGCCGAGCTCGCCGCCACGACCACCGAGCAGATGAGTCTCCTCGCCACCGATAGAGCGATTAGCATCGAGTGCGATTCCAGCTCCGCCGTCGCGGTGGAAGGCGATCGGGCGCGTCTCAAGCAGGTGATCGTCAACCTGCTCGACAACGCCATCAAGTACACCCCGCGTGGCGGGCACGTCGCGCTCAGCGTGCGGCGCGAGGGTGCCTGGGCGGTGCTCGAGGTCACGGACAACGGCTTGGGGATCCCTCAGGAAGCGGTACCGCATGTATTCAAGCGCTTCTTCCGCGCCGACAGCTCGCGCTCGCGCGAGCCGGGCGGAGCCGGTCTCGGGCTCTCCATCGTCCAGTCGATCTGCGCCGCCCACGGCGCCGAGGTCGAAGCCATCAGCACCCCCGGCAAGGGCAGCACCTTCCGCGTGAGGCATCCGCTGGCGACGGAAGCGGCGCGCAGCTGAGGCAACGACGAATGTCACTCGTCCAGTACGTGCTCAGACGACCCTATACGGTGGTCGCGCTTCTCATACTCATCACGCTGCTGGGGCTGGGTGAGGCTCTGCGCATGCCGGTCGACATCTTTCCCGAGATGGACATTCCGGTGTGCAGCGTGGTGTGGACCTACGCCGGCATGGATGCCCGGGACATCCAGAACCGCATCCTCACACTGCACGAGCGGCAGATGGCTTCGCTGGTCGACGACATCGCGCGCATCGAGGCCACCAGCTATGAGGGCGTGGGCGTCGAGCGCGTGTACCTGCACGAGGGCGCGGATGTGACCCGCGCGATCTCGCAGCTCGCGAGCAGCGCACTGGTGGTGCTCAAGTACATGCCACCGAACATCACGCCGCCGCTCGTGATCCGCTACGGCGCGACCGACGTTCCCATCATCCAGCTCAGCCTTTCCAGCGACTCGCTCCCCGACACCGCGCTCAACGACCTCGGCCAGAACATCATCCGGCCGGCGCTCGCAGTGGTGCACGGCGCCGAAGTGCCTTATCCCTACGGCGGCAAGCCGCGCGTCATCATGGCGGACCTCGACAGCCAGGCGCTTGCGGCGCGCGGTATCACTCCCGCGGACGTGAGCAATGCCCTGCAGAGCCAGAACGTCATTCTGCCTGGCGGGGACGTGAAGATCGGCTCGCTCGATTACCTGGTGGCGATGAACAACAGCCCGGACGTGATCGACGCCATCAACTCGTTCCCGATCAGGCAGGTGGCGGGCCGCGAAGTATTCATGCGCGACGTGGCGCATGTGCACGACGGCTTCCAGGTGCAGACCAACTCGGTGTCGGTGGACGGCGTGCCCGGGGCGCTCATGACCATCCGCAACACCGGCGGGGTCTCGACCCTCTCGGTGATCAAGGGAATTCGCGAGGCACTGCCCGACATACGCCACATGCTGCCCGCGAGCGTGCGCATCCTGCCGATCTTCGACCAGTCGGTGTTCGTCAAGGCGGCGCTCAACAGCGTGCTGATGGGCGGCTGTATGGCCGCCGCCCTCACCGCGCTCATGATCCTGCTGTTCCTCGGTAACTGGCGGCTGACGCTGATCATCCTCGCCTCGATCCCGCTGTCGATCATCTCCGCGGTGCTGCTCATGGGAGCCGGCGGCGAGACGCTCAACACCATGACGCTCGGGGGCTTCGCGCTCGCGGTCGGCATCCTGGTGGACAACGGCACGGTGGTGATCGAGAACATCGAGCGTCACGCGGGCCTGCACGAGCACCTGCCGGACGCGGTGGTGCACGGCGCAGGCGAGGTCGGCGTTCCCACCTTCCTCTCGACGTTGTGCATCTGCATCGTGTTCGTGCCGGTATTCCTGCTGCAGGGCACGGCCAAATACCTGTTCTCCCCGCTGTCCGTTTCGGTGATCGTCTCGCTGCTCGCGAGCCTGGCGCTCTCCTTCACCATGGTGCCGGTGCTGTTCCTGTACCTGATGCGCTCGCAGCCCAAGGGCGGCCACCAGGCGCCGCCCCCGGGGGCCGCGCCCTCCGGCCCGGACTGGCGCTCGCACCTCAAGCGGCTCGGCCGCACGCTCCACGCGATGCACCTGGCCTTCGAGCGCGGCTTCCATCGCTTCCGCGACGGCTATCGCAACGCCCTCGCCTGGGCGCTGTCGCAGGCCAGGGTCACGGTGCTGGTATTCATCGCCATCATGCTGGTGTCGCTGCCGCTGTTCCCTTTGCTCGGCCGCGATTTCTTTCCCGATGTCGATGCCGGACAGATGCGACTGCACGTGCGCGCGCCCCCCGGCACGCGCATCGAGAGCACGCAGCAATACTTCGCCCAGGTGGAGGGGGCGATCCGCAAACTGGTCGGCAATGGCCAGATCGCGGTGATCCTCGACAACATCGGCCTGCCTTACAGCGGCATCAACATCGCGCTCAGCGACTCGGCAACCGTCGGGCCCATGGACGGTGAGATCCTCGTCTCCCTCAAGGAGAAACACGCCCCGACGGCGGAGCTCACGGCGATGCTGCGGCGGGAGTTGCCGCAGCAGTTTCCGGCGCTGCAGTTCTTCTTCCAGCCCGCTGACATCGTCGATCAGGTGCTGAACTTCGGACAGCCCGCGCCGATCGACATCCGCGTGACGGCCTCCGATACCGGTGGTGCCTACCGCCTGGCGGCGCGACTCGCGCGGCTGATCGGCCACGTTCCCGGCGTGGTCGATGCGCACGTTGCCCAGGTCCCGGACGCGCCGGCGCTCTCGGTGGACGTCGACCGCGCCATGGCGACGCAGGTCGGCCTCACACAGCGGGAGGCCGCCAGCAACATGCTCGTCACCACCAGCTCGAGCGCCCAGACATCGCCCAATTTCTGGGTCGACCCGAAGAACGGTGTCAGCTATCCGCTGGTGGTGCAGCAGCCCACGTACAACCTTTCCTCCTCGCAGGACCTGAAGACGATGACGGTGAGCGGCGCGCAGGGCAGCACGCAGCTGCTGATGAACACCACTTCCATCGGCCGGCAGACGGTGCCGCTCAACACCTCACAGCTCAACATCCGTCCTGTTTTCGATGTGCAGGCCAACGTCCAGAGGCGTGACCTCTACTCGACTTCGCGCGACATCGATCGGGTGATCGCCGCCAACCAGCCGCCGGCTGAGAAGGCCATGCACGTCACCCTCAGCGGCCAGGTCGAGACCATGCGCGAGAGCTATACGGGACTGTTCACCGGCATCGCGCTCGCGGTGGTGCTGGTCTACCTGTTCCTGGTGATCAACTTCCAGAGCTGGATCGATCCGCTGATCGTGCTCATGGCGACGCCGTTCGCCCTGAGCGGCGTCATGTGGATGCTGTTCCTCACCCAGACGCATCTCTCGGTGCCCGCGCTGATGGGAACCCTCATGTGCATCGGCCTCACCACCGCCAACAGCATTCTGGTCGTGACCTTCGCCAACCAGCGCATGGAGGCGGGGGACGATCCGCTGGTTGCGGCGGTGACCGCGGGCTTCACCCGCATACGCCCCGTGCTCATGACGGCCGGTGCGATGATTCTCGGGATGGTGCCGATGGCCATCGGGGTGGGCGAGGGGGGCGAGCAGAACGCACCGCTCGCCCGCGCGGTGGTCGGCGGGCTGCTGTTTGCGACCTTCGCAACTCTGGTGTTCGTACCGACCATGTACCGGTTGCTGCGGCGTGCGCCGCAGGCTCCCACCCGGGCGCACACTGCGGAGGGCGCGTGACAAAGCAGACCAGCGGCATGCCACCGGACGAGGACGGCGAAATCCGGGAAACCGACTACGGGGACGACGTCGCGGAGACCGAGTCTCACGCGGTCTCCGTGGGCTTTGCGCCCGACACCGGCGCGCGGCTGAAGAAGGCCGGGCTGATCTTCGTGGGGGTCCTGGCTGCCGCCTTCGTCCTGGTGAGCGTCGACCGCTTCTTCAAGGCGCGCAGTGTCGCGCACAGCACCGAGGAAGCCGCGGGTGCGCCGCCGCTCGTCGACGTCGTGGCCGCAGCGCCCGTAGGGGCGGTGCAGCGGCTCGACCTGCCCGGCGAGACGGCGGCCTGGCATGCCAGCACCATCTACGCGCGCGTCAACGGCTATGTCGGCAAGTGGTTCGTCGACATCGGCGATCACGTCAAGGCTGGACAGGTCCTGGCGCTCATCGAGACCCCCGATCTCGACGCGCAGCTCGCAGCCGCACAGGCGCAGCTGCAGGCCGCGAAGGCCCAGGTCCTGGTGCGCCAGGCCGAGTCGCGTCTCGGCCTGACCACCTACGAGCGCTGGCGCGATTCGCCCAAGGGCGTGGTCTCCGAGCAGGAACGCGAGGAGAAGAAGGCGGACTACGAGAGCTCGGTGGCGCGGCTGAAGTCCGCCGAGGCCGACGTGGCGCTCGATGCGGCACGCGTCAACCAGTACACGGCGATGACGACATTCAAGAAGGTGACCGCACCTTACGACGGCGTGATCACCAACCGCGACATCGACATCGGCAACCTCGTGACCGCCGGCAGCACCTCGGCGACGACGCCCCTGTACGTGATGACGCAGAACGATCCGATCCGCATTTTCGTCGACGCGCCGCAGAGCGCGGCCACCGACCTCCTCGACAACCAGGCACCCGTCGAGGTGCGGACCAACGGCGGGGAGGTGCGCCAGTATTCCGGCAAGGTGACGCGCACCTCGGAGGCCATCAACCCGCAGGCTCGCACGCTACGGGTCGAGGTCGACATCCCCAATCCGAAAGGCGAGTTCGTGCCCGGCATGTACGTCAAGGTGGGCTTCGGGCTCCCGCCGCGCGGCCTGGTGCAGGTGCCGGCTGCGGCGCTCGTGTTCCGCGCCAGCGGCCCGGAGGTCGCTTTCGTCGGTCGCGACGGACATGTCGGCTTCCACCCGGTCACCATCGGCCGCGACGACGGCAGCGTCGTCGAGCTGACTTCCGGGGTGACGGCGGGCGAGCAGGTGGTGCTCAACGTCAGCAGCCAGATTGTCGATGGGCAGCTGGTGCACGTCCGGCCGACCGAATCCGCCCAGGGCGCCGCGACGGCGCGGCGCTGAGGGCGAGCGGTGAGTCTGGCGCGAATCGCTGCGGCCGCGTTTCTCGCGGCGCTACTGGCCGCCTGCGCGGTCGGGCCGAATTACCACACCCCCCGCATCGCAACTCCGGACCGTTATGCCGAGGCGGCCGCCGGTGGCGGCGGCACCGACACGGCGGCCCCGCAGGTTGATCCGGCCTCGTGGTGGCACTCTCTCGCGGATCCCGAGCTCGACTCCCTGGTGGAACGGGCGGTCCTGGCCAATCCGGACCTTCGGGTGGCTCTCGATCGGCTGCAGGCCGCGCGCGTCTTCGAGGCCGCGGTGGTCGGCACCGTGCTGCCGGACGCGGAGGCCTCCGGCGGGGCCGGGCGTGGCACGGGCGGTGATCTCACCCGCGGCCGGGCGGCGCAGCCGCTCATCTCCGCGGACAATGCTTCGGGCTATCAGCACCTGAACGAGATCGGCGGCTTCGACTCGGTGTGGGAGCTGGACATCTTCGGCCGCTATCGTCGCGAGATCGAGGCGGCGCGCTATGACGAGCAGGCGACGCGCGCGGCGCGCAATGCCGTCCTGGTGAGCGTGATTGCCGATGTCACGCGCGCCTACGTCGACTTGCGCGGGCTGCAGGTGCGCGTCTCGGTGCTGAGCTCCGCCATCGCCGTGCTGCGCGAGTCGCTGCGCATCGTCAGCATCCGCTATGAGCGTGGCATCACCAACGAGCTGGATGTGACGCTCGCGACGCGTGAGCTGGCGACGCTCGAGGCGCAGGCGGCGCCGATCGACGCGCAGGTGCGGGCGGCCGAGTACACCCTCGCGACGCTTCTCGGCCTCTACCCCGAGGACCTCGTCAGGGAGCTAGATGTCCCCGGCATGGTGCCGAGCGTGCCGTCTGCGGTCGATGCAGGGCTGCCACCGGACCTGCTGCGGCGACGCCCCGACATCCAACAGGCCGAGCGCGAGCTCGCAGGCGCGACCGCGCGCATCGGTATCGCGACAGCCGATCTCTTCCCCTCGCTCGCTGTCACCGGCGCGATCGGCTTTCAGCGCCAGTCCCTCAAGGGGCAGCCGGTGCTCGGGCAGCACATCTGGTCGCTCGGACCCGCCGCGGTGTGGCCGCTGCTGGATTTTGGCGCGTTGGACGCGCAGGTGGAGATAGCGGATCTGCAGACGCGCGCGCAGCTGGTGCGCTACAAGCAGACGATCCAGGAAGCGGTACGCGAGGTGGACACGAGCTACGCGTTGTTTGGCGCCGAGCAGGTCAGTATTGGCAAGCTTGGCACGGCGCTGGTCGCCGGACAGCGGGCCGTGTCGCTGGCCAACGAGCGCTACGAGCGCGGCCTCACCGATTTTCTCAACGTGGTGGATGCGGAGCGGGCGGAGTACGTGCTCGAGGAGCAGTATGCCGAGACTCAGGTTGCCGCCGCGGAGCAGTTCATCGCGCTCTATCGCGGTCTCGGGGGAGGCTGGGAAAGCTATCAGAAGCTCCCGCCCATCCATCGGCCTGAGCCGGCGATCATCGCGATGTTCCAGCGCACCCTGAGCCGCAGCAATCCGCTGAAGTAGCCGCCCCGGGGGCCTGGGCTCAGCCTGCCGTGTGGGGCAGGACGATGCGTACCCGCAGGCCGTGTGGGTGGAGATCCAGCAGCTCGATGGTGCCTCCGTGTCCGAGGATCACCGAGCGCGCGATCGCCAATCCGAGGCCCATTCCATGGCTGTCGATCTCGCGGGCGCCGGAACTGCGGTAAAAAGGCTCGAACACCCTGCTTTTCTCGGCGTCCGGGATGCCGGGCCCCTCATCCTCGACTTCGACGACATAGCCTGAAGCGGGAACGCCCGCCAGCCTGACGTGTGCACGCTTGCCATACCTGGTGGCATTCATGATCACGTTGGTAAAGGCGCGCAGCAGCGCCTGCGGCTTGCAGCGATAGCGACTGCGCATTGCGCCGCCATATTCGACGCTGCCGCCGAGATCGCTGACCATGTCGCACGCCGTCTGCAGGAGCGAGGCCAGATCCACCGGGTCGTGGGCCTCGGCGTCGTCGACTCCGCGGATGAAGGCCATGGTCGATGCCAGCATGCCGCCCATCAGCTCTATGTCGTCGAGCATCTTCTGTTTCTCGGTAGCCGCACGGTCGGTCTCGACGCGCAGCCGCAGCCGCGTCAACGGCGTGCGCAGATCGTGGCTGATCGCTCCGAGCATCAGCGTCCGATCGTTGAGAAAGCGGCGCACCCGCTGCTGCATATCGTTGAAGGCACGGATGACCCGCTGCAGCTGCGCCGGCCCCTGCTCGGGCAGCGGTGGTGCGTTGATGTCGACGCCGACCCGCTCGGCTGCCCGTGCCACCCGCGTGAGCGGTATGTTCACCATGAGCGTGAGCCATATCCACAGCCCGGCAGTGGCGAACACCATGAAGGCCGCCAGGCCCACCTGGGCGACCAGCCCGAGGCGGTGCTCGGGGCCGACCGAAGTCGATATCTCGAGGGTTCCACCGCCGAGCAGTGCGACGGCCACACGCACCGAGTCGGCGGAGTCCGCCGCCGCGTCCGGCTGCAGCTGAATTTCATCGAGCCGCTTTCCCAGCTGGGCCGCGATCCGGGTGCGCAGTGCGGAGTATCCCGGGTCGGAGGTGAAGCCACCCTGCGGGAGCCGGGCGGCGGGCCGGTACTGCAGGAGAAAGCCCGCATCGCTGCACAACTGCGCGAGCTCCGGCCGCCGTGGCGGCTCGACCGCCTCCAGCAGGCGCACCACGGTCTTGATGCGCGCCGCGGTGACTTCCGGGCGCGGCTCCGTCTGCCAGCCGGGCAGCAGTACGAAGTACAGCACCGCAGCCATCAGCTGTGACAGGGCCAGGCCGATGAAAAGAATGCCCGCAACCTGTCCCCGCAGATCCGCGGGCAGCAGCCGCCGCAGGCGGAAGGTCATTCCAACCTGACTTCCGCAGTGAACACGTAGCCGCCCGAGCGGACGGTCTGGATGAGCTCAGGGTCCTTTGGATCGCGTTCGATCTTGCGTCGCAGGCGGCTCACCTGGATATCTATGCTGCGGTCGATTGCTGCCGGAGCTCTGCCGCGCGTGAAATCCAGCAGCTGCTCGCGTGTCAGGACCGTGTTTGCATGCTCGCAGAATGCCACGAGGAGCTCGAATTCTCCGCCCGTCAACGGAACGCGTGTACCTTCGGTGGAGTAGAGCCGCCGAGCAACCAGATCGAGACGCCAGTCGGAGAAGCTGAGGACCGAGCGGCGGTGGGGCGCCTCCGGCCGGGCGTAGTGTGCGCGTCGCAGCAGTGCGCGGATGCGCGCGACCAGCTCGTGACTGCTGAAAGGCTTGGCAAGGTAGTCGTCTGCGCCCATCTCGAGACCGACGACGCGGTCAACCTCACTCCCGCGAGCCGTGAGCATGATGACCGGGAGATTGCCGCGGGCGCGGACGCGCCGGCACAGGCTGAGTCCGTCCTCCTTGGGCAGCATGATGTCCAGGATCAGCAGATCGACGGCATCGGATCCCATCACCCGGTCCATCTCTCCGCCGTCCTGAGCGACCGTCACCTGAAAACCGCTCTGGCGGAGAATATCGGCGACCAGGCCGCGGATCTCGGAGTCATCCTCCACCAACAGCAGATGGGCGGCCCTCTCCATATTTTTGAGCCCCGCGCAGCCCCGCACGCAGCGAAAAAAAGATACTAGCATCCTGCAAGTGCATCTCGCGCCCTGATACAAGCCGTTACCGAAGCGCACACATCGTTGCGCAGAACCCAGGTCCCGGCCCTTGGGTCAATGTCAGACAGCGAGTTTCGGGCCGGATGCGCGCTGAACGGCCGATCGGCCTGGCCTGCAGCCTAGCGCAGCAACGGCACGCGGCGCAGCAACTGCCAGCCCCTGGCGGTCACCTGCAACAGCAATACGTCCCGCCCGTCCAGCTGCTGGCGCCGATGTTGGATCGTCCAATCGAGCTGCCACTGGTAGCTGACGATGCCGAGCTCGCCGGAGAAACGTCCATCGAGATCCGTGGTGTTGTACTCGTGTACGTCCACCTCGCGCATCATCGCGTTCAAATGCGCCAGCACCGCCTTGCGTCCGACGATGGAAACGCTCATGCCGGGAGACTGCACGGCGACGTCCGCGGCGAGGTAGCGTTCCAGCTGACTCCAGTCGCGGTCCAGCCATGCCGCTTCGTAGCGGCGCACCCAGAGGGCCATCGCGAGCTCATCGAGGGCGCCGGCAACGGGCCCGTTCGCTGCGGGCGATGGCTGCTGCGGAGCGGGGCCACTCGCATCATGGCTGCGCATGTCGGTATTCAACATGATCGACACCTCCGGGCCGCGAGCTGGTCGCTCCATCGCCTCTCAGGTCGCGCTCGTCGAGTCGACCGCCGGCACAGTCCGGCGGAGGAGGGGGGTCCAACACGCCGCAGCTGCATACCCGGCGTGTTCCCAACGAGCGCGACCTCAGAAGCGATTTGGAACTTCACGTCGTTTCGTGCCCACTATGCCGCTCAATACTAACTTCTAACGACCACCTGCATCACGGTTCGTTCCAGATGCACAGAGCGCTCCGACGAGAAAGCGCGGCTGTGCAACACGGGGAAACCCGCCGTCAGAAAGCGAAACAATCGGCCCGGTCGAGCAACCTGCAGTCATCCGGGATTTAATGTTGCTTTCGCCGTCATTTAATGCAGCTGCGGTAGGGTGCCGGTGCTGTGCGGGCGAATGCCGCGCGCACGCACGCATCACTGATCCGGGCCGTGCACTGCCAAACCCCCTGGCCCGGCCACTCGCGGCGCCTCCTGGAGGCGCCGCATTTCTCGAGGCTGCTGGCGCGGCACGCGAACGCAACGCGATGCAAACTCACCGTCAGGAAGCGAAACAACCGAGCTCGCTTGGTATTTCGCTGGCGCCCGAAAGGAGTACAACGATGAAATCGAATCGTCTGCCCATGTCAGCTGTCGTCGCGGTCAGCGCCTCGTTGGCCGCCTGCTCCACCATCCCCAGCGGTCGCACCGGAGTTGAATGGACGCCGTCGAGGGGCACGATGAATCGCACCCTGAGCGAGGGCTTCCACGTGGTCTCGCCCTTCAGCAAGGTCTACATGGTCGACCTGCGCGAGCAGCAGCGGGACATCGATCTCGACGTGCTTGCGGACAACGGCCTGGAAATCAAGCTCACGACCTCGATCCTCTATCAGCCGGTCGCCGCGGAGGCCGCGGAGCTGATCAAGCAGACGGGCCCGCAGTACTACTCAACTCTCATCGGCCCGCACGTGCGCTCCAGCGCCCGTCGCGTGGTCGGTCGCTACAGCCCCGAGGAGATCTACTCCACCAAGCGCGAGCAGATTGAGCGCGAGATCCGTGAGGACGTCACACGCAAGCTCGACGGCAGTCATTTGAGTGTCAACGCCATCTTGATTCGCGAGGTCCATCTGCCTGACGTGGTACAGGGAGCCATCCAGGCCAAGCTGCAAGAGGAGCAGAAAGCACTGGAGATGCGCTACGTTCTCGATCGCACCCGCCAGGAAGCCGAGCGCAAGCGCATCGAGGCGGCCGGCATCGCCGACTACCAGTCGACCATAGCCAAGGGGTTGAGCGACAAGATCCTCGCCTGGCAGGGCATCGAAGCGACGGAGAAGCTCGCTGAGTCGCCCAACGCCAAGGTGGTCGTGATCGGGTCGGGCAAGGACGGCCTGCCGCTCATTCTCAACCCCGCGTCCGCGGCCACGGTGGCGAAGAGCTCGCCGTAGGGCGAGGTCGCCGGAGCGAGCAGGCGCGGCGGTATCGCGACAGTCGGACTCAGAAAGTGAAGCGGCCCCCGACGGTCGGGGCCAGGTTGTTGTTGTAGTAGTAGTGGACGCCGGGACCGTGAGGAATGGCGATGGCGAGGCCGCCGCTCACGTCGGAATAGGCCACTCCACCGTAAACGTCGAAGCGCTTCGTCAGGTGAGATCCACGAAGAGCGAAATCTCCTCGAGGGTGCCCGCGCAGGACGAGCGGTAGCTCGCGGGGGTGCAGGCCGGCGGAACGCGAAAGTCGTTCTGTTCCTGGTGGTAGTAGGAGAGGGTCATGTCGGTCCTGCTCGCATAGGCGTATCTCACGCCGGTCCACCACACCTGTACAACCTTGGGAGAATCGAGGTTGTTGTCTTCGACGCCGCTCAGCAGATAGCCGCCCTGGGCCGTCGCGCCAATCCCCAGCGGGCTCGATGGGTTGTCCTGGCGAATGTGCTCGTAGCCGGCGAAGAACTTCGAATGCTGCCAGGTGTACTTTGCGGCGACCATGAGGGCGGTGTTATCGGTGACGATGCCGTATTCGGTGTTGGTCACTCCGATCAGATTGGCGCCGCTGATCTGGTTGGTGTTGATGCTGTTGACAGTCGACTGATACGGCTGCGTCGGACTGGCGGGGCCGAGCAGCGGGTTGACGACGCTGATCGCCTGATTGACCTTCTGGAAGACGACGTCGGCGGAGAGTCGCTCATACTCTCCGCCGAGATCGACTCCGATGGCGGTGTTGTGCGCGACTTGCGGGGTACAGGTCGCCGCGGTCCAGGCGGCGGCGGCGGAGTAGCAGCCGCCCGATCCATGGGCGAACTTGTACATCGCCCCAAGGTGGAACGGACCATAGGTGATGCGGTATTTCGCGCCATCGTCCCAGCGCGTGTCCTGGGTATCGCCGCCGCCGGCCATCAGGCCGTTGTAGCCGATGTAGGAGAAGGAATAGGCGCCGGCCGCCGGATCGTAGGCGATCATGGCGTCGGTTCCGAGGGCGCGCTGGCGGCCGAAGGTCAGCGTGCCGAACGACGCGGAGGAGACTCCGCCGTAAATCTCGTCGTTGAAGGTCTGCCCGGCGCGCGCGCCATCGCCGGTGATCGAATAGCTGCCCCGCGGCAGACCCGCGTTGATGGTGTTGGTGGCTGCCATATTGGCAAAGTCCCCCGACTGCGGATTGATGCCGGTCGAAGCGAGCGCCACCACGTACCAGCCATCCATGAGCTCTTCCCTGACCTTGATGCCCAGACCCGTCTGCGACAGGTTGTTCTGCGCAATGAGGAACTGGGAGTGATTGCCGTTGCGGTTGACCAGGGACTCGCCTTCGTAGTTATAGCCATCCTCCGCTAAGCCGTGGCTGACCCAGCCGATGCCGATGTCATAGGCGCCGTACAGGGTGATGCCGTGCCAGGTGAGCGGGCAGTCGGTGGCTGAGGATTCGTGAGCGTTGGCGCAGCCCGCGGCGGATTGCTCCGCGGGGTGCGCCGCGTGGCTCAGCGTGAAAGTCGCGGCGAGCGCGGCCAGGGCACGCCAGCTGGCAGACGGCATGCTGACTCCTCGGGAAGCTATGTCGTTATATTCGATCGGACATATCGTGACAGAAGCCGGCTTCACGCCGCAAGCTCGAGGCTTGTGGGCTGCTCGCCGTGCGGTACCATCGCGACGGAGGTATCGCGCCATGCACGCGCCGGCGGTTCGGTTTCGGGTGGACTTCGGACGCGACGAGGCGATCGGGCCGGGCAAGATCGCGCTGCTCGAGCACATCGGCACGAGCGGCTCACTGTCGCAGGCGGCGCGCGACCTCGGTATGAGCTACCGCCGGGCCTGGCAGCTGCTCGCGAGTGTCAACGCAGGCTTCCGCGAACGCGCCGTGACCACGGCCAGGGGCGGGCGCGGCGGTGGCGGGGCGGCGCTCACGGCCTTCGGCCGCGAGCTGATCCGCGCCTATCGGGGATTCGATGCCGAGGTGCAGGAGCGCGCCGGCCGCCACTTCCGTGCGATCAGCCGCCAGGCGCACCCGCAGGTGCGCAAGCGCAGGCCGGCAGGGATCGTGCGGTTGTCGGACCGCTGACTCTGAGCATCAGTCCTGAGGGGCCGGCGGCAGCTCTGCCGTCGATCCAGCGGGGCTACATGACGCCCAGGCGAATCTGACCCCGGCCTTGCGACTTCGCCCGGTAACAGGCCTTGTCGGCCGCTTCCATCCAGTCACTCTCGCTCAGCATATCCGCGGTCACTCCCGAAACGCCGATGCTCGCGCCGATACTGTGCCGCGTGCCGTCCCATTCGATCTCCAGCGGATTGAGGGCATGCAGGATCTTGTGCGAGATGCCCTCGACGGACGCCGCCGCGCAGTGGTCGAGGATGATCGCGAACTCATCGCCCCCGAGGCGGGCCACGGTGTCGGAGGAGCGCACGTGCATGCAGCAGACTTTGGCAACCTGGCGCAACATCGCATCGCCCGCGGCATGGCCGGCCG
>Ga0209168_10000645_pt1 | contig 31599 bp, 34 predicted proteins | sample Coa_R1_FD_187156 | JGI IMG/M metagenome (GOLD analysis project Ga0209168, IMG submission 187156) | Surface soil microbial communities from Centralia Pennsylvania, which are recovering from an underground coalmine fire - Coalmine... | ecosystem: Environmental > Terrestrial > Soil > Unclassified ...
GCCCCGGCCTGCCGCGACCTTCTCCCAGAACCCGCTCCCCGGGCGGCGTGCCTCGCGGGCCAGGCAGGTGGTGACCCGCCCATCGGGAAAGGCCGTTCCGAAGCTCTCGTAGGTGTGATCGATCCCGGCCACGACGTAACCGTGGCTGGCCAGGTCCTCGGCCAGGCCGGTGAGCGTGCTGCGGGAGTTCGTGAAGCCGGGCGAGAGCACGACCAGGGGCACTCTGCGCGGACTCCCGGCCGGCGTGGCGTCGACGACCGCGTTGGTCCGGACCGTGCTCAGCGTGTCCGGCGGGACGCCGGTGATGCCCCTGCTCGTGAGCTGGAGTTCGGACTCCGCCGGCGTCATGTACTGGGCCCGCCGCCCGTCCGACGACATCGCCGGGTACCACAGGGAGACCATCAGCTCGCGTGCGCTCACCGCCGCGACCCAGGGATCGGGACGGGAGGTGTCGGTCAGGTGCACGGACGTGCTGCCGACCGGGCGTTCGCCGGTCGGTTCGGGCAGCCACGGCATGGGCACTAGGCAGGGGGTTCGGCGGCGCGGATGAGAGCGGGCGTGAGCGCGGCCATGGCCTCGCTGACCGGCGCCAGGCCGGGCCGGGCGGTGATGATCCGGACGATGGTCTCGTCCAGCCCGGCGCTCAGCTTGGCGAACGCGGCCGGCGCGGCGTCGGCGGGACCGTAGTAGCCGACCGCGCGCAGCATCTCGTCCGAGGCCGCGTCGATGAGTTCGGGCATGGCCGTGCCTTTGCCCCGCCGTTGCTCCAGCTCGCTCAGCTCCGCGTCGAACCCCATCTGGGCGAACAGGCCCCGGTAGCCCGCGCCCTGCGGGGTGCCGGGCCGCCCCATGGCGTAGCCGAGCACCTGAGCGCCGAACGCCTGCCGGGCCGCGGCCACGTCATCGTCGATGCAGACCCGGATGTACATGGTCATCGGGACCGTGCCCGGGTCGCGGCCGGCCCGCGCGGCGCCCGCGTCGACCTGCTCCCGGCTGACCGCGATGCGCTCCGGGGTGGCCCAGTTGAGCAGCACCCCGTCGGCGACCTCCCCGGCCAGCCGCAGCATCTGCGGGCCGAGCGCGGCCAGGTACACCGGGGCGGGCGGCAGGTCCGCCACTCCCAGTGCGGCGGACCGTGGCCACCCGGGAGCGCCCGGCTGCGCGTCCGCCCGGGCCAGGATCGGCCCGGCCGTGACCTGCTGGCCGGCCAGCAGCCTGCGCACCTCGGTAACGTACTCGCGCATCACCGCGATCGGCCGGTCGGGCAGGCCCACCGACGCCCAGAACCCCGGCCCGTAACCGCCCGTGCCGAGGCCGAGCACGAACCGCCCCGAGGACAGCTGAGCCAGCGTGGCCGCCTGGGCCGCCAGGCCCAGCGGGGTCCACATCCGCGCCGCCGGGACGACGGAGATCCCGGTGCGCAGCGCGGTGTCCTGCGACCAGGCCGCGCAGACGTGGAAGGAGTCCGGCACTCCCCCGGCCGGGGTCCACACGCTCTCGAATCCGAGCCCCGCCGCCTCCCCCGCGGCGGCTCGCAGCTGGTCGAACGGAAGGCCGAGGCGGGCGTCCAGCCCAACGCCAATCATCATGACCGGCAGTATGCCTGACACCTCGCGCGGCGTTTCGCGCGCCCATAGGGATGGCAGGTCAGGGAAAGGTCTTTGCCGCGGGACGTGCTGATACCTAGAGTGGCGGCGTGCCGGGTGCTTACGTTGTGGTCGAGGTCAATGGCGGCCAGGCCGACTAGGCGGCCATGTCGCTGCTGGACCATGAGGGGTGGGGCCATTTCACCGCGATGCAGGTCCGCGGGGGCCGGGCCCGCGGTCTCGGCTTGCACCTGGCGCGGCTGGAGGCGGCCCATCACGACGTCTACGGCCGGGCGCTCGACGGGCCAAAGGTCCGCGCCCGCATCCGGCATGCTCTCGGTGGCCGGCCAGACGCCAGCGTCCGCGTCTACGGCTACTGGGCCGGGCTGATCGTCACGGTTCGCGAGCCGCACGACATGCCGCGCCGTCCGCACTCGATGACCGCCGTGCAGTTCCAGCGGCCGCTCGCCCGGCTCAAGCACGTCGGCAGCTGGGGCCAGGGCCGGTTCAGCGAGGCCGCCCTGGCGGCGGGTTTTGACGAGGGCCTGCTGGTGGACGAGACGGGCAGGATCTCAGAGGGCACCATCACCAACGTGGGGCTGTGGCGGGACGGCATGGTGATCTGGCCCGACGCGCCGAAGCTGGCGGGCATCACGATGCTCCTGCTGCAGCGCCAGCTCACCGCGGCCGGCGTCAGGCAGGCCGAGGAGCCGGTCCGCGTGCGGGACCTCGCTGGTTACCACGGGATGATCTTGTGCAACTCACTCGGCTGGGCGCCGGTCAGCCGGGTCGACGACCTCGCGATTGCCCAGGACGAGGCGTTCACCGGCGTCATCACGGCCGCGATGGACAACTGCCCCTGGGATGAGATCTAGGCACCCGGCAGGAATGCCAGCGACCTGCACCAAGCAACCGAACGCTCATCCATTCGTGCCGGTTCGGCTCTCGGCAGGGATGCCTTGCTTGGCCGACCCGCTTCGCAGCTGGCTGACCCGGCCCTTCGAAACGCCCAGCAGCACAGCCGCATCGCCCACCGAAAGCTGCGCGGCGAAGCGCCGCAAAAGTTCCGAGGTGTCGCTGGCAATCTCCGCAGCGGCGCGCTCCTGCTCGCGACGGCGGGCGCGCAGCCTGCCGGCCCGCTCATCGAGTATCGGGTCGCCGGTGTGATATTCCATCTCCAGATCCATGGCCGCTTCCGCGCTGCGAGGAAGGTCCTCGACCATCCCGATGACCTCGCGGACGTTATGGTCGAGCGCCCGCAGGGTCTTGGCCCAGGTATGCGTACCGGGCAGGGCGGGCACGTCGGCCATCCACCCATCCCCGTCACGGGTCACTACGACGCGGTACTTCATCGTCTCTTCAGCCATCCCTTTCCGAACACCGGCTCAAGGTCGCGCTTGATCGCTCACAAGGTGCCGGGCCGCACGTCGCCGACGTGCTGAGCGACGGTGGTACGGGCAGTTACCTCGGTGCCATCGGCCAGGATCGCCCTGGCCTCGTACTGGCGGTGAGAACTCGCTGACGTAGCAGAATCCCTCCATTGCGTTCGATGAGCCTGATGAGCTCCCTAGCTGTCATCAGTATAGTTTAGCCGCTAACCGTTTCAAGTGTTTAGGCCTAAACACTTGCCGAGAGGTCCGGCGGCCGGGATCAAGACTGTGGCCAGGTCGGCCAGCCGTTCGTTCAGGTCGCCGACGGTGAACAGGTCGCCCAGATCGGCAAACTGCTCATTGAAGACCCAGATCCCGCCGCAATCCTCCGGCGGCCCATGTTCAGCGGTACTGGCTCTTCGGGCATGCGGCAAGCCTTTCAGACACGAACCCGGCGCGCGGCCCATCGCGACATGCCCATCCTTGTCACCGTGCCTGGCTGTCACGTGGTGGTGGGCTGCTGCGTCAGCAGGGGTGACAGCAGACGAGGCAAGGAGAACGGCTGCGCCTACTGCACCGACATGCACACCAAGGACCCCGCGCACGCCGGTGAAACCCAGGCACGACTCAACCTGGTCGCGACCTGGCGGGAGGCCACGGTCTTCACCGAGGCCGAACGAGCAGCCCTGGAACTAGCCGAGCAGGGCACCCGCCTCGCCGACGCCGCCGGCGGGGTGACCGACGAAGCCTGGGCGAACGCCGCCAAGCACCACGACCAGGACCAGCTCGGCGCCCTGGTAGCACTCATCGCCAGCATCAACGCCTGGAACCGCCTGAACGTCATCACCCGGCAGCCCGCAGGCGACTACCAGCCCGGTCAGTGGGGATAACCGGCCCCGATGGCGATGGCGCTCTTGCGCGGACGTCCGCGGGGCCGCTTACGCGCGACGATCGAGCCGCCCATCAGCAGCTCGCCGCCCCAGACGCCCCAGGGCTCCCTGCGCTCCAGAGCGCCGGCCAGGCAGGCCAGCCTGGCCCGGCAGGTCCGGCACAGGGCCTTGGCCTGCTCGACGTCCTGCGGGAGTTCGGCGAAGAACAGCTCCGGGTCTTGGGTGCACGGCAGATCCAGGCTCAGCCCTATGGTGTCCGGACCGCTTTCTTGTTCCCCGTTGTCCGCGGGCCGCGGCACCAGGGTCAGCGGCGGCGCGCCGGCCATCACGCGGCATCCGCCGCAGTCGAGCACCCGGCCCGCCGCTGCCCCCGCAGCGACCGGGTTACTGCGCGAACCGGAGCGGCCAGCGCCGAGCCGAGCTGACCAAGCTCGGCGGCCAGCCCGCCCCGCTGGGCCTCCGCCGCCTGGATCTCGGCTGGGGTCTTGCTGCGTTCGGCCTGGTAGATGTTGTAATACGAATTGACCATCATCGCCTCCCGGCGATCCCTCGTGACGGTTCGTGCTGGCGGTCCGCCTCCGCCTCGTTTCCCCGTGCCGATGCGGACCACCCGGAACCCACCGCCCTGTCCCGGTGAGCCCCGTTTGTACGACGAACGGCCCCTGCTCAGCGGGACGACCATTCGCCGTCATGTACCAGACTCGCCCTAAGTCGGCCGGTGCGGTATCGGGCAAATGCCTTATCTTCGCCACCGAACGGCTGACCCCACCCCTAAGGGGGTTCCCTTTCCCACGGTCTGCGGCGGGCCGCTGCTGACGTAGCGGTTACGGGTGACGGCGGGCTCTGGTCGAGCAGGTGCCCGGCATGCAGGTCGAGCACGAGCCGTGCCTAGTTGCGGGCAGCGAGGGCCGGCGAGGACCGCGCCGACCGAGCTCGCTGGGCGGGCACCCACCGGTCCCGCCGTTCACCGGGCCCGCCCCAGCGGGCCGTCCGACGACATGATTGTGGCAACCATGCTGTCCTGGCGACATGATTGTGGCAATCATGTCGTTACCGGCTGATCCAGTCTGGGACCTGAGCGCATCATGAGGCGGCTGAGCCGTCGATGGGCCGGCGCTCGCCCGGAAAGGCGTTCGGCGAGCCGACCCGGCCGCCAGGCCGAGCAGAGCGCGCTCGGCCGCAGGCCGCGCAGGGTGCGCGACCTGCACATCGGGCGGTAGCGGTGGTTGGCCACATTCCGTAGCCCGGTTATGCCCAGGTGCAGCGGGCTGAGCAGGGTCTTTGCGCAAAGACCACGCGGGCTTGTGCACAGATTGTTATCCTGCCGCCGAAACGGTGCAAACCGACACAAGTACGCACGAATGACCGGAGAAGGCACGTGATCTCGCGTTATAGACCCGCTCACGGGAGGGGACCTTAGCGCGCTCCGCCTGCTTCGGCAGGCGGTCCCGGCCAGGTGTTCGCAGCACGCGGCCGGGACCTTACGTCGGACCAACCTTAGGAGGAATCCCGACATGTTCAGTATGGCAGTTGGCGCCCTGCGCAAACCTAGATTCGTGGCGTCGGCCGCGCTGGTGGCGGCGCTCGCATCGGGCGCGGGCGTGGCCGCCGCGGCAGTCGCTGCTCCGGCGGCGCAAGCCTCGGTGACCCAGTCCGCCGCCGCCAGCGGCTATGGCGGGAGCCGGGCGGGCAACGCGGCTCTGAACTGGGCCGAACGGCACGCGGCAGGCTGCTGGTACGCATACGGCGGGTCCAGTTGCTCCCGGGGTTACGACTGTTCGGGCCTGGTCATGGCGGCGTTCGGCCACGGGGCCGGGATCTGGCTGCCGCATTCGACCTACGCGATGCTCGGCAGCCGGCACCTGCACCGGATCCCGCTGTCGCAGGCCCGGCGCGGCGACCTGATGTTCTACGGCTCCGGGCACGTCGAGATCGACACGGTCTGGTATCACCAGACGTTCGGGGCGCATGACTGGGGTCAGCGCATCGGCTGGGCCAAGTGGGGACCGTGGTGGTCTCCCACGGCCGCGTACCGGGTCTGGTAACCCTGCCTGCCGCGCGCCCGGAAGCAGCCGGGACGGTCCGGAACGGGGATCGCGCGGGCCGGGTGCCGTTCTGCGTCTCGTTCCTCGAAAAGCTCGCTCATATAGCCTGTCGACAGTGGAAACTCTCGAAAGCGGGCGAAACTGATGACCGTCCTGGTCGGCCGCCGCGAGTCCTTCAATGCCGCTCACCAGCTCATCGATCCTGACCTTTCCGAGGGCGAGAACCGACGGCTGTTCGGCAAGTGCGCGAGCCTGCACGGGCATAACTACGTCGTCGAGGTGGTGGTAGCCGGCGAGATCGACCCGGCGACCGGCTACGTGCTGGACCTCAAGCTGCTCTCTGACGTCATCACCCGGCAGATCATCCGGGACGTGGATCACCGCAACCTGAACACCGACGTCTGGTGGCTCAAGGGACGCATTCCGACCGCGGAAAACCTGGCCCGGGCGTTCTGGGAGCGGCTCGAGCCGGAGCTGCCCGGCGGGCTGCTGCGGTCGGTCCGGATCTGGGAGACCGAAAAGAACTGGGCCGAGGTCGGTGACCGGGCCTGAGCTCCGGAGCCGGTACACGCCCGCGGACCTGGGCGTGTTCACGCCCGAGGAGGCGCGCCGGTTCGTGCCGCGGGGAGACGGCGATCCGCGCCACGACGTGTTCCTGGCCTGGGAACTGCTGTACCGGCTCGAACCCGAGCTGTACGACCGGCTAGCCGGCGCCGAGCGGCTCCATCCGGACGTGGTGAGCTGGCTGCCGTGCCATCTGGACCGGGTCGCCGAGGTCGGCGCAGGCACCGGACGGCTGACGATGGACCTCGCCGGGCGCGGGCGCGAGGTGGTCGCGGTGGAGCCCGCGCTGCCGTTGCGGCGGATCCTGTCGCGCAAGCTTCTGGCTGCCGGTGTCGCGGACCGGGTGCGAGTGGTCCCCGGGTTCTTCGACCAGCTGCCGCTGCCGTCCGGCTGGGCCGATCTGGTCGTGGCGTGCTCGGCCTTCACGCCGTCGGCCGCGCACGGTGGCGAGGCCGGGCTGGCCGAGATGGAACGGGTGGGCCGGCCGGGCGGCTGCGTAGCCATCATCTGGCCGAACCACCTGTCCTGGCTTCGCGAGCGCGGGTATGAGTACGTCAGCTTCCCGGGGGAGATGTCGGTGTCGTTCGGCAGTTACGCGGAGGCGGTGGAGCTGGCCTCGATCTTCTACCCGAAGGGAGCAGCGTTGGTCCGACAGCGAGGGTCGTCGACGGTCCCGTTCGAGGTACTGGGCATCAACCCCCCGCGTGACCTGGCGTTCAAGGTCCTGCCGGGATGAGGATCGCGATCATGGCGCCGCTGGTGACGGCGATCCGCGAACCGCAGCAGGGCGGCTCGCAGGCGTTCGTGTCCGATCTGGCCCGCGGCCTGGCGGGCCGGGGGCACGACGTGCACGTGTACGCCGCGTCGGGGTCGCAGATCCCGGGGGTCGAGGTGATCGACACCGGGGTTGACCCGGAGTCGCTGGCGGGGACGTTGTACCGGGCGTCCGGGTCGTCCGCATCGTTCGAGCCGTCCGAGTCGTCTGAGGAGTCGGCTGCGGCTGCGGCGGCTTTTGCCACGGCGTACGAGGGCGTGCAGGCGGGCCGTTATGACATCATTCATAATCACGCCTTCGACGCGCCGGCAGTCCGGCTCGCGGCGGGGTTGCGGGCACCGGTGGTGCACACGATGCACCTGCCGCCGGACCGGGCGGTGTCGGCGGCGCTCCGCGAGGTCACGGCCGGCGACAGGCCGCCCGCGGTGGCGACGGTGTCGGAGTTCCAGGCCGCGGCCTGGCGCCGGGTCGTCCCCGTCTACGCGGTCCTGCCGCCCTACCCGCCGGTGGGGGCCATCGCCTGGTCGGCGAAGAGTGAGCGGTTCGCGCTGTTCGCGGGCCGGCTGAGCCCGGAGAAGGGCGCGGCGGCGGCCATCGACATCGCCCGGGCGGCCGGAATGCCGATCGAGGTCTACGGTGACATCTACGATGCTGGATACAGCCGGGAGCAGATCGACCCGCGGCGAGGCTGGCCGGGAGTGACCGTGCACCGGGGGGTACCCCGGGCCGCGCTATGGGAGATCATGGCCCGGGCGGCCGTGGTGCTGTGCCCGTCGCGGTGGGACGAGCCGTTCGGGCTGGCCGCCGCCGAGGCGCAGGCCTGCGGGACGCCCGTGGTCGCGTTCCGGCGCGGCGGACTCAGTGAGGTGATCATGGACGGCGTGACGGGTTTCCTGGTACCAGCCGACGATGTCGCGGCCTTTACCCAGGGGGTGTCGCGGGTTCCGGGGATTTCGCGGGCGGCCTGCCGCCGGCACGCCGAGAGCGGACTTGACCTGGACGTGAGCCTGGACGCACACGAGCGCCTGTACCGGCGAGTGGCCGGTGTGAGATGTGGCTGACCGGGCGGGTGGCGCTGGTCACCGGGGCCAGCCGCGGGATCGGGGCGGCGACCGCCGCGGCCTTGGCAGCGGCGGGCGCTCACGTGGTGCTGGCCGCGCGGGACCGTTCGGCCCTGGAGGGGATGGCCGGGCGGATCAGGGACGTGGGCGGCCGGGCCACGGCGGTGCCGACGGACGTCAGCGACGAGGCATCGGTCGAGCGCTTGTTTGCCGCGGTCCAGCAGGTCGGCCCGGTGAGCGTGCTGGTCTGCGCGGCCGGGGTGCTCACGCCGGCGTTGTTTGCCGATACCACCCCGGCGCTGTGGCGGGAGACGCTCGACGTCAACCTGACCGGTACGTTCCTGTGCTGCCGGGCGGCCTTCCTGGCGATGGCCGCGAACGGCGGGGGGCGGATCGTCAACATCGCGTCGCTGTCCGGGGTGTACGCCACCGAGAAATTCCCGGGACTGGCCGCCTACAACGTGTCCAAGTACGGGGTCATCGGCCTGACCGAGGGGATCGCGGTCGAGGGCAAGGAGCACGGCATCGACGCCATCTGCCTGAGCCCGGGCGCGGTCGACACCGAGATGCTGCGCCGGGCCAACCCGGCGCTGCGGCCTGGCCTGACCCCGGTCGACGTCGCGGAGCTGATCGTGGCGCTGCTGGACAGCCCGCTGGCCGCGGTGAGCGGCGCGAACATCCCGCTGTTCTCGAACGCTTAGCCGCTGTTTTCGCTGGTCAGCGACCAGAGGTCGGTGCGCTCGTCGGCGAGCGCGGCGGGGGCCGGGCGGGCGCGCGCGGCGACCAGGCGGGAGCAGGCGGCCATCTCGCCGTCGAGGTCCAGTTCGGGATCGCCGCCGCGGTCCAGCCCGACGGCGGCGCGCACCACCCCGTCGACCAGGTAGAAGCCGATCAGCTGGCCTTCGTCCAGGCTGCCGCGGATCACGAACTCGTCCCACGTGTCGACGTGGCCGGTGTACTCGATCTTGTGCTCGTACTGGTCGGACCAGAAGGTGTAGAGGTAGTCGTACGGGTCGGTCGACCCGAGCATGGACCTGGCCACGGCCTGGCCTTGTTTCTCCGCGTTGTTGTAGTGCTCGACGCGGATCCGGCCGAACAGCGGGTGGAGATGGTTCGCCACGTCACCGGCCGCGTAGACGTCGGGCGCGCTGGCCCGGCAGCGTTCGTCGGTCAGGATCCCGTTGTCCTGGTCGACCGGGACGCCCGGGACCTCGGGCTGGATGCCGAGGCCCGCGACGGCGAAATCGCACGCGATGCGGTGACCGGAGGCGGTGACGACCGCTTCGAGACGTTCGGCGCCCTCGAGGGCGGTGACCTGTTCGCCGGGCCGCAGGTCGACGCCGTGCGCACGGTGGAAGGCGCCGATCACGCCGCCGACCTGGCCGCCCAGGACCCGCTCGAGCGGTTCCTTCCCGGGGAAAACCGTGGTGACCTGGACGCCGAGCTGGGTCAGCGAGGCCGCCACCTCGCAGCCGATGAAGCCCATGCCGATCACCACCGCGCGCCGGCCCTTCGCGGCCTCGGCCTTGATCGCGTCGCATTCGGCTCTGGTCCGGAGGTAGTGCAGCCCGGGCAGGCCGGCGCCGGGGATCTGGAGGCGCCGGTTGCGGCCGCCGGTGGCGATCAGGACCTTGTGGTAGGCGAGTTCCTGGCCGTCGGCCAGGGTGACGGTGTGCGCCCCGGGATCGACGGCATTTGCTGTCTCCCTCCGGCACTCGACGTCATGCTCGGCGTACCAGCCGGCCGGCCGGACGTACCAGGCGCCGAGTTCCTCCTCGGACCGCAGGTAGGTCTTGGACAGCGGCGGCCGACCGAACGGGACGCCCGGTTCGCCGCCGAGGAGGACGACCGGCCCGGCGAAACCCTCCTCGCGCAGCGTGGCCGCGGCGTTACCGCCGGCCAGGCCGCCGCCGATGATCACGATCGGGTTCCCGCTGGTCCGCTCAGCCATGCAGTACATTGTGCCGCCGCCGCGAACGCCGGTCATCGTCGGTCAGGTATGCGTTGACCACGACCAGAGTTCCGCTCACCGGCGCCGAAGTGGCGCGACGTACGGCGCCGCGGTCAGCCGTATGTCACCTCGCTCTTTAATCAGCTCCCAGACCTCAGCGTCCTGGAAGAAGCGGTGATGTTCCACGGCGAAGGAGTGCAATGGTGCGAACCTGTGCGCATAGGCGTGGGCCGTCCTCCCCAGGGTCGCCCGCGTCTGGGGGAACGGCTCAGGCGGAGTGCGGAAGAGAAGCTCTTTCTCGATCTCGGCCACGACAGCGGAGCGCTCGTTGAGGAAGCTGTCGACCTTGCTGCGACTCACGTTCGTGACTTCGGCGATCGCGTTTCGGTCCGACTGTGTCGCCAGTGCCCGCCAGATGGGGATGTCGCCCGCCCGGACGATGAGCCGGTCGAGGATCGGTATGCCTCTAGGAGGCGGCTGATAGCGGTGCATCGCCGACGGGTCAGGCCGCGCCCCGGACTCGATAGTGGCGACAAGCTTGCGGATCCCGGCGCCGCTAGCCCGCTTCGAGACCAGCGTCCACGGACGGTAGAACCGGAAAGCCGCGAGCAGGAAGAGAACGCGATTGTCCTCGTCGTCGGCGGCATAGATCACCGCTGGCACGTTCGCCCGGTCAAGCAGCCGCAGCGCGAACAGGCCGCTCTTGCTCGACTGGCGCCGGAAATCCAGGTCGACGAATGCGAGCCTGAACGTCCCCAGGCCATCGATGCGGTGCAGTTCGTCCGGTGTTCTGACCCCGGTCACGGCGTGGTGCTTCGTTGCCGGGTCGGATGCCACGGCTACGGTCACGGTCTCCTGTGCCGCAATGTGGTCGTCCACAACGATGATCTTCATACATCAGCCCGTTGAGAGGAATTCAAGATCAGCCAGCGCATGACCATGAGCGGGGTCGGCGCGCCAGTAAGCAACGGCTGTGGTGCCGCCGGCAGCGCTCGCTGAATGCCTGATGTCGCCCTTTCGTTCGCGCAGCCACGCACGGAGCATGCGCAGGCTGCTCCGCGGATCGCTTATGTCGTCCGCCGTCAGGCCGATGCCGTCATCGGCGATCTCAATCCGGACCTCCACGGGCTGCCCGCCGACCGAGCAGCGGGCATCAACGGCGGACGCCCCGGCCTTGAGCGCATTGCTGACCAGATCGGGCAGGACCCGCCGGGCGACCTGGTAGTCAGTCGCGGACAGCCGGACTCGCGCGGAGTCGCCGTCGAGGACGCAGCGCACCCGGCGCGGGCTGCCCAGGGCGCGCAGCACCGAGCCCCACAGTTCGCCGACCGACCCGCCCGCGGGATCCTGGGCACGGCTCCCTACGAGCTGGCCCTTGAACTCGTCCATGACAACCAGCGCGTTCCGGGTCAGGCTGCGGATCTCTTCTAGGTCGGGCTCGGGTTCCTCGACGTACTGGTTCAGGAACACGAGCGCGTTCTTCACCGAGCCATGCGCGTCGCCCCAGACGTCCCAGCGCCACAGGTTTTGCGAGTTCCGCAGCGAGGTCACGGACGCCTTGAGCATGATGTCGAATACCGCCCACAGCGGGTAGTAGACCAGCGGCGAAGCGGAGAGCAGGATTCGCACCACCAGTGGCACCTGGGTATCGTCGGCGTTCCACGGCAACAGGACGAACGCGATGAAGCCGGCGAAGATCGCAGGGATGGTGTACCTGAACACGCGCAGCGCGTGGCCCGGCGGGGTATCGCGGTTGTACCAGCTCGGGTGGATAACCGGCTGGAGCACGGTTTGCCACCCGTAGCAGACGGCCATCGCCAGGCCCAGCGAGCGGACGGCGGCCGGCAAGCCCGCCAGCGGAAACCAGCCGACATAGAGCGATCCGGCCAGGAACGCGCCAATGCCCTCGGCGAGCCCAGGCGTGTCGACGGCGGCGCGCTGGAAGTTCCCAAAGTTATTAACGAGCACTGCCGTTCCCGGCACCTTCGCGACCATTTCTCGCCCTCCGGTGGTAATGCTGGCGAAGGCGAGGAGCAGCCCAACGGTAACCGCCAAGAGCTGGGCGAATGCCCGGGGCAGCTCGGCGGCCGGTGCCCAGGCCAAGGTAGCCCACATCCCGGCGAGTAGAACGGCGCGGCTGCAGCAGCCGGCGAGCCACAGCTTCGAGTCCGCATTAAGCGCGGTATTGAACATTCCCTGCGGATTCTCGGCTGCGCGCAACGGCCCACCTCATTATGTCCCGCCTGCGTCAGGCGGCATATCCACACTGGCTTCGCGGGACCCCTGGCGCAAGCAAAGTTTTGCATCGAGTCGTGCGAAGAACTGCTTGGAGAACGTGACGCAGGCCGCCTACCTTCGCTGGCAAGTGGCCTAGCCTGCGGCGGATCGAGGAGGCACCTGATGGAAACGCTCCCGGCAGCAAGCTTGCCCCATCACCGAGCCATCCTTGCGGTAGATATCGAGCGTTCCACCAGCCGCCCAGACCCTGTTAAGGCCGAACTCCGGAACAAAACCTACGAGATGCTCGACGCGGCGCTGTCCTCGGCGGGAATCCACAAACGCTATCGAGACCGGTTCATCGACCGCGGCGATGGTGTCCTGGCGCTCATCCACCCAGTGGACCAGGCACCCAAGGCACTTCTGCTGAATCGTGCTATCCCTGCCTTTAACCGGCTCCTGACCGACCACAATGCGAGCCTGCCGCGCCCCAGCAGAACGCAACGGCAACTGCGGGTCCGCGTCGTCGTGCACGCAGGAGAAGTCCACTACGACCCTAACGGGTGTTTCGGCGAGGCACTGGACGTCGCGTTCCGCTTGCTCGACGCCACTCGGGTCAAAAGAACGCTCCGGGAGGCGGCTGGTCCGCTGATCCTCGTTGTCTCAGGGGATATCTACAACTCCGTCGTGCGTCATGGCTACGACGGTCTCGACCAGCACGCCTTCCACCAGCTCGTGCGCGTACAAATCGCGGGCAACCGCCACCTGGGCTGGATTCATATCCCTGAAGAAGCCACCCAGCACCAGGTAACTGAAATCGCTGGCTACCGACGGCCCGCCTGACATGGCGTCACTATTCTCCCTGGCCATCGTCTCCAACGGCCTCGTCCCTATCCAGCACATGCCCGCAGTCCTGCGGGTCATCGCCGCACCGCTGGCTGAGCACAACCGTCGATCGGGTGCGTTTTCTGTGAGATGGGCGTCAGGCCTCTGCGGGCACTCCTGCCCTGCCTGACTCCCCGTCATCACCTTCCCCGCCGCCGGCGACTGGGCCAACTACGTCGTTGCCGCAACGACGCACACCTGACTACCTCGTTGCCACAACGACGTAGTTACCGCCACCGGTCCTGCTCCGGGTCACGGTCCCGGCAGCATCACGATGGACCTCAACCGCAGGACCTGACGCTCACTCCAAGGGGAAAGACATCCCCGTCGAACCACTCACCCGACGGACGGCGAAAGGTCCCGGGCCGCGGAATTCCGGAAGCGGCTGCGCAACGTAGCGGCGGTTCCCAGGTCCGGGACCTGGGAACCGCCGAGGGATTTCTAGCTCAGCTGACGCTCAGTGGCCGCACGAGATGCGGAACTTTTCCCATGAGCCGATCTGGGTTGCGTCAGAGTGGATGGTGTCGGTGGTCCGGCCGCCGCCGCCCACGGCGGTGAGGTAATGCCCGTTGACCGTCTGGATCGCGTACTGACCGTTCCCCAGGTAATGCAGGCTGAATTTCTCCCAGGCGAGCAGGTGGATGGCGTCGGAGTGGATCACGTCGGTAATGCGGCCGCCGCCCCCGACGGCGGTGAGGTAGGTGTGGTTAAGGGTCTCGAAGCCGTAATGCTGTCCATCCTCCGCGCTGACGAGCCGGAACTTCTCCCAGGACCCGATGTTCACCGCATCGGTGTGGATCACGTCGGTAATGCGGCCGCCGCCGCCCACGGCGGTGAGGTAGTGCCCGTTGACCGTCTGAAAGACACAGCCCTTGGCCAGGATGGGATGCGCTGGCCGGGCGGTGCTCGCGGATGCCGTGCCGGTCAGGCCCAGCCCGGTGATCGCGACAACCGCGGCCGCAACCCCCGCCACCCGTCCGAGCTTGCTCCTGATGTTCATAATTGCCCCCTTCTCGTTATGGGTTCTGCCACCCGGTACAGAAGGCGACGACTGGGCGGAAATACAAGTAAATTGCGCGGCGGATAAGTGATGTTCTCGGAGACGGTCACAGACCCGGCAGAGGTGCTGTCTCGTCCGGGTGGAAAGCAGGGCCGGCGCCGGAGCGACGCTCCGGACCAGGGGCGGGGGGCCTTGATCCTTGGACGACGCCGACCCTGCGGCTTGAGGCAGAGGTCATCGCCGCTACCCCCTCCGACTCGGTCCATGCGTAGCGTCCTGGCGGGAGACAGGAAGATCCCCGTTGTGATGTGGCGCCGCTCGTTAGGGTGGTGAGCCGTGGCAGATAAGGACCCTCTCATCATGGATCTCGTGAACGGCCGGGTATGGGACGACGCGGACCTGGACGAGCACTACGCGAGCGGCCTCGACGACGAGCCGGCCAACTGGGATGACATCGACCTCGAGGACTTGTTCGACCTCCCTCCGGTGCTGCCGCCGGTCCGCCTGCCCGGCGAGGCGGAGCTCGCCGTCCAGGCGAGGCGATCCGCGCTGCTCGCGGACCTGCGGGCCCTGGCCGGTGAAGTCCGCACCACGACGGTGCACGAGGCCGCCGTGGACCTTGTCCTGCTCCGGCTGGCCGCCGAGACTGAGCTCGTGGAATGGGACGGCGAGGACCTGGCTCCCGGCGAAGACGCCGGATGGCTGGACGACCTGTCTGACGACACCGACGCGCTGGACGCCTGGGAGTACGCGTTCGCCGTGGTCCTGGACACCACCCTGGAGGCGGCGGACGCAGATCCCGTCATCGGCCCCGATCTGGACCTGGAGGGGCATGGCCCCGCGCTGGTGACGATGCTGTTCCTGAGCTGGCGGAACGGCGTTCGGATCGCCGAGCTGGCCGACGCCATCAAGGAGGCCGTGACAGCCGACCTGGAGGCGGAGGAGGCCGGCAGGCAGTGGCAGGAATGGGTCGAGGCCCACGGTGACCCCCTGCGGCTGCTGCTGGATCCGCTCGAGAGGCTCGGTGCCGTCATCGTCACCGACGACGTGGCACGACTGGAGCCGCTGGGCATCCACGCCGTCCGCTCGAAGCTGGAGCGGGACGACCTGCACGTCCCGGTGCTCGCGCCACCGGATGAGATGACGGCAGACGATCTGGTGCTCGTGTGCATGCATGGCAGCGACGACGACCTCGAGGCCGAGCTGGCCTCATGGACGGGCTCACGCGGCGAGGAGCACGCCGCGCGGGAGCTGCTCGCCTTCGCAGGCGGCGGAGACGCCGCGACGCGGACCGCGGCGGTCACGATCGTGTCCCGGCTCGGCCAGGCCGCCGAGCCCGCCTGGCGCGAGGCACTCGACCGCGCCGAGCTCCGCTGTTATGCCAAGGTGCAGCTCACCGAGCTGGCCGGTCTCGATCCGGAAGCCGCGGATCTGCCCGCCGAGCTCCAGCCTGAGCTAGCGGACGTCGCCTGGCTCATTGCTGACACGTTCGGGCCGTTCAGTCAATTTGATCTTGGTAAAGAGCTGTTCCCGTTCGACTTCGAAGAACTCCAGCGGATCGGCGGGTTCGAGAAGCCGGACGAGGTCTTCGAGGCGATAGCGCGACTGGACCACCCGGATGCCGAGGCCGTTCTGGCGATGATCGGTAAGCACGCCAGCGACAAGACGACCGCCAAGGCCGCCCGGCGGGCCGCGCACAAGGCATCCACCCGCCGAGCCACCCGTCGCTAGCGTCCCGAATCTCAGATTCCTGGTCGGCGATGCTCGTCATGGAAGTTCCCGGCGGTACCGGACCTCGGTGACGCCGTAGGCCTGCTGCCCGGCTCCCGGGCGTCGCACCCAGCCGCGCCGTTCGTACATGCGCCGGGCGCGGTTGTTCGCGGCGATGACCCACAATCCCGCTTCGGAGTATCCCGCCTGCGACAGCGCAGCCAGCGCGGCGTCGTGCAGACCACTGCCGATGCTCCTTCCCCATTCCGTTGGAAGGACATGCAATCCGACGAGCTGCCCGCCAGGGAAATCCGGATCCGCGCGAGCCATGACGGACCCGGCTGGCCGGCCGGCGCGGCACGCGACCAGCGCCATTGCGGTCGGGTCCGCGAGGCGCTCAGCCCAGATAGCCTGCAGTTCGGCGATCGTCGGCGGCGGGCTGTCCGGAAAGTACTCCCGGTAGGCAACGGCGACTGTGGCCCGATGAAGCGCGGCGATCACCCCGGTGTCGGCACAGGGAACGATCGCGACGTCCGGCACGGCGAAACCATATCCCCGACTCGCCAGGGCCCGCAGGATGGTGATCGAGGTGCTGACGGGGTCGCCGTTCGGCGCGGAACTCCTCGGCGGGGGGACACCGTTCTTCCACCCGCCCGGGTGGGATCCCGGGATCGGGCTCGGCTGCTGCGACGGCTGGCGCCGACCTACGAACAGCTGCGGGCCAGCCTGCCGGGCGGGCCTCGGTGCGAGAATGACGGTGATGGAGTCTTACGTTGAGCGCCCGCCGTTGCCGGGATTGGCGGCGGTGGTACGGACCGTCTGGATCCAGCGCACCGGTGAGACCGCGTACGTGCAACGGCACCTGCCCACGGGCGGGGTCGAGATCCACTTTCCGGTCGGCGGCCCTCCCCAGCTGGTCGGGCCGCTGACCGGTCCGGAGATCGAGGTCATACCGGCGCACACCACCATCGTGGGCGTGCGGTTCCAGCCAGGAACGGCGCCGCCTCTTCCGACGGTGCTCGACGACCTGGTGGACCAGCGGGTGGGCCTGGCCGAACTCCGGGGAAGCACGGCAGAGCGCCTCCAGGAGGCGATGGCCCGGGCCGAGACACCCGAGCGAGCGCTGGTGGCCTTGCAGGCCTACCTCCTGCAGGAATTTCGAGGTACCGGGCGCGTGGATCCGCTGGTGCGTGAGGCCGTGAAGGCGCTGATGCCCTGGCAGCCGGTCAACATCGACACGCTGGCCACCCACCTGGCGCTCTCCGCGAGCCAGCTGCGCCGCCGCTGCCTGCACGCCGTCGGGGTCAGCCCCAAGGTCCTCCAGCGGACGCTGCGGTTCCAGGGCTTCCTCGCGCTGGCTCAGGCGGGCACCACCGCCTCGGGCCGGCGTGGTGCGGACGGCGTGGCGGGACTGGCGGTGGACGCCGGGTACGCGGACCAGGCACACCTCAGCCGGGAATGCCTCCGCCTGACCGGCCTCACCCCGCGTCAGCTGCTCGGCGGAACGATCGACCGGTGCACCTGCGGCCATGAGCACTCCGCCTCCTACCAGCCCTTCCTCGCTACCCGCAGCAGGCCGCCGCTACTGGTCTGACCATGCTCGATTCGTTCAAGACCGGTCGTTACGCCGCCCGCTAGTTTCGGGCTCGTGCCCGACATAGCCGAGTTCGGCAAGTCACTCGACGGCGCGTTGTTCAGCCCCGGCTCGCCGGGCTACGAGGCGATCCGCCGCCCGGTCAACTCCGCCTACCGGGAGGTGCGTCCCCGGCTCGTGGTTACGTGCCGTTCGGTCTCGGACGTCGTCGGCGCCGTCAGGTACGCGACCGCCACCGGGGACCGCTTGGTCCCTCGTGGCGGGGGGCACTGCTTCGCGGGCCGGTCATCGACGGACGGGATCCTGCTCGACGTGTCGGGCCTGGATGGCATCGGCGTGGCCGATGACGGGGCCGCCACGATCGGAGCCGGCGCCCGCCTGGCACAGGTGTACGCGGCGCTGCACACCTACGGCCGCACCTTGCCGGCCGGGTGCGGTCCGACCGTCGGCATCACCGGCCTCACCCTGGGCGGCGGGATCGGGCTGCTCGGGCGCGAGCACGGGCTGACCTGCGATCGCCTGGCCGGCGCACAGGTCGTGCTTCCCAGCGGAAGCGTCGTGGATTGCGACCGCGATCACGAACCGGACTTGTTCTGGGCGCTGCGCGGCGCGGGCGGCGGGCAGTTCGGCGTGGTCACGTCACTGCGGTTCGACACGGTGCGTGAGCCGATGACCACCCGCATCGAGGCGCACTGGCCGGACATCGCTCTCGAGGACCTGGTCGACGCCTGGCAAGCCTGGGCGCCGGACGCCCCGGACGGACTCACCGTCAACCTCACCCTCGACGCTGAGCCCGGCGCGCCGGTCCAGGCGACCCTCTTCGGCGCCGCAACCCTCGAGGAGGGCCTGGCCCGGGAGCTGCTGGCGGAGTTCACCGATCGGGCAGGGGTGGCGCACGGGATCGAGTTGCGCACCGGGCTGCCCTACCACCAGCTCAAGCAGACCTTCGCCGACCCCCGAGGTGATCGAGCCGTGCGGATCCGGTCGGAGTTCTTCTCCCACGCGATGTCCGGACGCACCCTCGCATCGCTCTTGGCCCAGCTGGGTTCTTCTCGGACCAGGGGCCGACGGCAGCTCGCGTTCACCGCGATGGGCGGGGCCTACAACCGGGTCGCCGAGGACGCCACCGCGTTCGCGCACCGCAGCGAGCGCTTCCTGCTCGAGCACATCGCCGACCCTGCGGAGCCGTGGGTCGATCGTTCCTGGGCGACCGCCCACGCCGACGGTTCGGGGCGGGTCTACCCCAACTTCCCCGACCCCGCGCTCGACAACTGGGCCGCGGCGTACCACGCGGGCAACTACCCCCGGCTGGCAGCGGTCAAGAACGCCTACGACCCGGACCGGTTCTTCGACTTCCCCCAGGCCATCTGATCAAAGACTCACTAGGAGGGACATGCACTACGAGGTGGTCCGATGATCGCCGTCACCGGCGGGCTGGGCATGATCGGCGCCCACACCGCACGCGCGCTCGCCGACGGCGGACACGAGGTCGTCGTCACCGCGCACCGCCGGGCCGAAGTCCCGTCGTTCCTCGCCGGCCGGGTCACCGTCGAGTCCCTCGACGTCACCGACCGGGACGCCTTCCTCGCGCTCGGCGCCCGCCACGACATCAGCGACATCGTCCACCTGGCCGGCAGCATCCCCGACAAGGACCCGGTCAGCTTCTTCCGCGCGGATACCGCCGGCCTGCTCAACGCGCTGGACGCCGCCCGCACCTGGGGCGTCCGCAGATTTGCCGTCGCCAGCAGCCTCGGCGTGTACATCGGCCGGACCGAGACCCGCTGGCACGAGGAGCTTGCGCTGCCCGCGGTGAAGGTCCCGCACCTCATTATCGCGTTCAAGAAGGCCGTCGAGCCGCTCACCTCGCACAGCCTCCAGGGCAGCGGCGTCCAGCCGGTCGTGCTCCGGATCGGGAGCACCTGGGGACCGCTGATGGACCCGGAATCACCGTTCAACCACATCCCGCCGTACATCAGCGCCGCACTCCGCGGCGAGGAGCCGCAGCCGCTGTACGCCGACGACGGCGGCGACAGCTGCTACGCACCCGACGCCGGGCGCGCGATCGCGCTGCTGATGACTGCGCCGACCCTCCGGCACGACACCTACAACGTCTCCAGTGGCCGGCCGTTCGTCAACCGCGAGCTCGCGGCCGCCGTGCAGGCGATCACGCCCGGCGTGCGGCTGCACCTAAGGCCCGGACGGCAGGCCGGCCCCGGCGACAACCCCTACCTCGACACCACCCGGCTTACCCGCGACACTGGCTTCGGGCCGGCCTTCGACATTCCCGCGGCGGTCGCTGACTACGTCGCCTGGCGCGCCGACAATCCCCGCTGAAGGAGCACGCATGCTGGCCAGACGGCGCGTCGGCCGAGATCTTTTCTGGGCTATTCGGGGAATGAAATACGGGCTTCTATTTCTGTCACGCTGCCAACGTGGCTAATTTTATTTCGATTCCCGTGGACGCTTAACTCCCTTAGCGCTAGGGCCGCCCAAGCCCGAAGCCGCATGATCAAACCGGTGAACGTTCCTGGTCAGCGAACTAGAGGATGACCCAGAGGACGATCAGGACGACCACGAAAAACGCCAGGCCGATGCTCAGTGCCCTAAGTTGCTTCCGCTGGCTCAGCCGGGACTCACCCGGAAGGCGCCTGCCCGCGACATAACCACGCGTCGGGTCTCCCTGGGGTGGATTCGGTATTACCATAATAATTACCTCCTACCGTCGATACTAAGCTCAAAATCACGAATTACTGGCATCCGGATGGAGGGACCGCTAGCCGCGCGCGACCGACGACGGCATCGGCGTGCACGGCGTCGAGTTCGCGGCCTGCTTCGACAAACTCGCTTCAAGCTCGATCCGGAGCGTTATACCAGCGCGGCGACCCGTTCGATGATGCTCACTGCCGCCCTTCCAGCGCGGTCCCATGGCGATCAGCGGCCGAGCACGAGCGCGTCCAGGGCGCGCAGTAGGTGAGGCTCGAACCGGTCCAGGTCCGAGTGGCGTATTTCGGCGGCCGTCCACCAGCGGACCTGGGCGAATTCGCGCTGGTCCGGATTTAGGGGCTGGCCGACGCGACCGGCGAGGGCGAACCAGATGCTGACGTCCACGTGCCGCATCTCGGGCGGACCGGCGGTCTCGGTCATCGTCAGGAAGAAGGGTCTGTCTCGGAACTTTGCGTCGAGTTGTGCGTTAACGCCGAGTTCTTCGACGACTTCGCGCCGGACGGTATCGAGCGGATGCTCGCCGGGCTCGACATGCCCTCCGGTCGGCAGCCACAGGCCGGACAGCCGGTGGTCGCAGAGCAGCACGCTGCCGGCCGGCCGGTCGACGAGCAGGAAGTACGACACCAGATGCGGCGACGGGGTGCGCGGCTTCACCCGCCGGAAGATGTCATCGGTCCCGGCGAGCCACGACAGGGTGTTCTGCCTGTGCTCCTGTCCCAGGTCATCCGTGGGCTCGATGCCGGACACCAGCCCGGTGATCAGCGACTTCAGGGCGGCCGGCATGGCGTTATTCTCCCCCGGACCAGCGGCGGGTCCTGCGGAAAAGTGTTTGCCGGACCCTGCCGCGGCCCTGAGAATCGTCGCGTGACGATCACTTATGAGTGGAAAGGCCTGTTCACCAACGCAGCGGTCAATACCCTGCACGCGGAGGGCTTCGATCACCCCTATCTCGACATCGACTGGCATACCCAGGTGCACAGGCACAGCCTCGGCTGGGTGTGCGCCCGCGAGGACGATCAGCTGGCCGGGTTCGTCAACGTCGCCTGGGACGGCGGGGTCCATGCGTTCATCCTCGACACCATGGTCGCGGCGCGGGATCAGCATCACGGGATCGGCACCAGGCTTATCGCCATCGCCGTTCAGCACGCCCGTGCGGCTGGATGCGAGTGGCTGCACGTCGACTTCGACGACCACCTGACCGCGTTCTACTTCCAGGCCTGCGGGTTCACACCCACCAACGCCGGGCTCATCGCACTGCCGTCATCCAGCGGCTGATCTACGCTTCCGGCATGGAATTCACAGAGGTCATCAAGCGCCGCAAAATGGTCCGCGCGTTCACCGGCGAGCCGCTCGTACCAGGCACCGCGGACCGGCTGCTGAAGGCTGCCGAGCGGGCGCCGTCCGCGGGCTTCAGCCAGGGGTATTCCTTCCTCGTGCTGGAAGGTGCCCAGCAGTGCGCGCCATTGTGGAAGGTCCTCGCCGACGCTGTCGACGCCGGAGGCGGTACCGAGGACGAAGACCCAGCGGAGGTGACAGCGCTGAGCACCGCGCAGCTCGTGATCGTGCCATTGGCCTGCAAGGACATCTATCTCGACCGGTACGCCCAGCCGGACAAAGGCCTGACCGACCGGGACGAATCACAACACCCGGTCCCGTACTGGTATGTCGACACCGGGTTCACCGCGCTGCTCATCTTGCTCGCCGTAACCAATGAAGGCCTCGGCGCCTCGTTCTTCGGCTTTGACTTGCGCACCCTGCCCGGCTTCCGCGCGCGGTTCGGGGTTCCGGCCGAGTGGATGCCCATCGGGGCTATCGCCATCGGTCACCCCGATCCTGGCCGCGATCCGATCCCGCCCGCGCGGGCCAGCGAACGGAAACCCCTCAGCGAACTGGTTCACCGCGGCCACTGGTGAACCGCACCGCATGGCTGCCTGGCCGTGGCGGTGATGACTTGGCCGGTGCTCATTCGTCATGCAGGTGGCCCGGGTCGCACGAAGGCGGCCCGCTACAAGGAGGGAACAGGATCGATGCGCTCGATCACGGTCACGATGTGGGTCAGCCTCGACGGCGTCGCGCAAGGCCTCGCCCGTCCGGATGAAGACACCCGCGGCGGCTTCACGCGCGGCGGCTGGGGACCACAGTACGGCGACGAGGTACTGGGCCAGGAGATGGCCGAGGCCATGGCCAAGCCAGGGGATATGCTGCTGGGCCGCCGCACCTGGCAAGACTTCATCACCGTGTGGGGACGCCAGACCGACGGCAACCCGTTTACCACTCGCATGAACGCGACGACCAAGTACGTCGTGTCCAGGACACTACGGGACGCCGATGCCTGGGAGAACTCGGTCCTGCTGCGCGGCGACGCGGCCGGCGCGGTGGCCGAGCTGAAGGCCCAGCCGGGCGATGATCTGGGCATCATCGGCAGCGTGTCGCTGGTCCGGAGTCTGCACGCAGCAGGCCTGATCGACCGCTACACGCTGGTGATCTGCCCGCTGACCCTGGGCAGCGGCGCGCGGCTGTTCGACGGTCCCGCCCCGCTGACCGAGTTCGAGCTCACCGGTAGCGTCACGACCACCAAGGGCGTGATCATCGCCAGCTACACCCGCCGGTGAGGAGGCCCGGCAGGGACCGGGTGGCGCCGTCTCAGTCGCGCTGGCTCATCCACACCGATACGTGGGCGGGTTCCAGGGCCTGGTGCACGACACCGGCCAGGTCATCCCGGATGGCGTCGAGGTCGACCGCGTCTTTCAGCCCTACGGCGAACGCCGCCACGGTCGCCTCCGCGTTATACCGGGCCCGGTTGAACCGGCGGTCGACGGCGCGCTGGACCCGGCGCCGGAGCGGGTTGAACAGTGCGGCGGCAGCCAGGGTGGAGGCCGCCACCGCGACGGGAGAGGTGAACGGCAGCACCCCGGTGGCCAGCGTGACCACCGCGATGTACACGCCGACCAGCAGCCCGGTAACCAGCGCGTACGACAGCGTGCGGCTGATCAGCCGGTCAATGTCGTACAGGTGGTACTTCAAGATCCCGACGCCCATGCTGACCGGCAGCGCGGCCAGGGCCACGAAGGCCAGGTCCCTGGCGACCCGGCCGGACGTCTGGTCTTTCGGCGGGCCGAGGACGACCACCGCGAGGCCGGCCAGCGCGATGGCCGCCCCGCACATAAGCCACTTGAGCTGCTGGCGCCGTTCGCTGGCCGAGCGCCGCCAGCTGAGGACCTGGCGGGCGACGAACGCGGGCCAGAACGGCGGGGTGATGATGAATCCGCCTCCCGCGACCGCCGCCAGTGCCCCGAGGACGCCGGCCGGGCTGGCCTGGCCCGAATATGCCCCGCTCAGGTCGACCTGGACGGGCCGTCCCACGATGGCACCTGCCTCGTTGGCGAAGGTGCCGACGGTCAGCACAACGACCAGGACCAGATACGACCGCAGTACCCACGTCCACGGCCGGGTCAGCCGGCCGTCCGGGAACAGCAGGATGACGAGCGGGAAGAGCAGGAGCACCGTCTGGCCCCCGACGTCCTTGATGAACACCGCGGTCTCGCCCAGCGGCAGCCGGCCATTGTGCAGGCGGTAGTCGAGCACCGCGTACAGGCCGCCGTCGAGCACCGCGATGACACCCACCGCCAGGCCGAGCAGCAGCCAGCCCTCCAGGTTCCGCGGCTGGCGCCGGGCCACCAGCAGCCCTAGCGAGGCGCAGGCCAGCGCGAACGCCGGAGCGAAGCCGTCGCGAGTGGCCTGCGGATCGCGGGTCAGGTACGTCAGCGGCACCCAGGCAGCGATCAGCGCAAGACCAAGAGCGCCGAGGACCGCAGCCGTGACCGGTGATGCCAGCCGGAAGCGGCGCCCGGCGACCTCCGTTGTCACCGATGCCCCACGCTGGGCTGTGTCTCCCCCACGGGGCACACGCTAGGCCAGGACCGTTCCGGGAACGTTACCGCTCAGCGCGATCTTCTCACCGTGCCAGTCGAGGTACTTGCGCCTGGGACGCTCGGCGTCCTCGGGGTGCGGCAGAGTATCCAGGAGCGGGGTCGGCCGTAGTACTGCCGGGTGAGCTGATCGCCCGGACCGCATCGGCCAGCGGCCAGGCGAGATGGATCTGCAGGTCCCCGTCACGGTCAGCATTTCGGTGTCGAAATTTCAAGCCGCAGAAGCCACATCGGCGGCCGCAGTTGTTCAGCACATTCAACGCGAACACGTGCCCTCCTACCCGGATTAATCTCTGACCGCCTCTTCAAGGAGTCATGACCGGCGTTGACGGTCAAAACCACGCGGAAGTTACCCTGTAGAATGAGGATTGACGGAGGCATTTATGCGGACTGTAAACAGCGGCGCAATACAGGGGACGAGGGTGGGGGCCGGTCCTGCTGGTGGGCCTTACGGTCGTGGATTCGCCGTCGAGAAAACCGTCGTTCTTTATTACTGCGCGAACGAGCATCAGACCCTCGTGCCGTTCATCTGGACCGTGACGCCGCCCCCGCATTGGGAATGCCGGGTCTGCTCGCAGCCCGCCGGGACCGACCCGCTCGACCCGCCGGCCCGGGTCGCGGGGTACACGGGCGAGAAGACCCACCTGGGGCGCGTCCGCGACCGGAGGACCCAGGCCGAGGGCGACCGGCTCATGGCCGAATCACTTGCCCGGCGCGACCATCCCGAAGAGTTCAACATCTGGACCGGACCCGCAGTCAGAAGGTCTGCTCCTGGCCGCCGAACGTAAGCCCGCCACGGACGCCGATCCGGAGCGTCATACCAGCACCGCGTCCCGGACGAGCGTGTCGCCGTAGGACATGAGGTGCGCGGCGGCGAGCGCCAGCCACGGGCGCCAGTTGGCGGCCGGTGTTTCCAGGCCGAGGCGGGCGAGGGCCGCCTGGAGTGACGGATCGCCCGACGGGAACGCATCGCGATGTCCGAGCCGGAACGCGACGTGATCGCTCACCTCGGGTATCTCGCGCCCGGCGGCGAGTGCCGCTATCGCGCTCGCTTCGGCCTGGCCGAGCCCGATCGGTGCGAGGCTGGCCGGCGTCACCCTCGCGGGGTCAGGAAACGTGTGGGTAAGGCCCTCTGGCAGGCCGGGTACCGGGGTGCCCAGCGCGGCGACGAAGGCCTCGAGCAGCCTTTTGCGGTCCGGCTGGCCGGACAGGATGGCCGAGACTCCTGCTTCGAATGGGTTCCACGCCCCGGGTACGGCCAGGCCCGGGCGCTTGGCCACCAGGGGGCCGAGGACCGGGTCGCCGCTGAGCGCGGCGACCCCGGCGGAGTGATCGCACTCGGCGCCGAGCAGCAGCCCGACCCGGTCCACCACGTGGATCAGGCCCTCCCAGTAGGGCAGATGAAGCCGGAGCAGCAGGCAGTTCTCGCGGCCCGGGGAGATTTCCATGAGGCCGGGCGCGCCCGCCATGGTGATCGTCCGCCGGTAGGTGTCACCGTCGACCGCCTCGACCCCCGGCACCAGGCGGGCGGCGAGGAAGGCCCGCATCGCATCCCAGTCATAGCCGGGCACGACCGGCAGCCGCAGCGTAAGGCCGCCGTCGGCGGCGAGCCGGTCGGCGCGGTGCCTGCGATTACGCAGGTCGGTGGGCGACGCGCGGAACACGTCTTGCATGGTCCGGTTGAACTGGCGCAGGCTGCCGAACCCGGCGGCGAAAGCGATGTCCACAACGGTGAGGTCGGTGTCGTCGAGGAGCCGCCGGGCGAAGTGCGCGCGCCGGGACCGGGCCAGCTGATCCGGGCTCACCCCCAGGTGCCGGAGGAACAGCCGGCGAAGATGCCGCGCTGACAGGCCGATCCGGGCCGCGAGCGTCGCCTCGGTGCCACCGTCATCCATGACGCCGCCGATGATCTGCTGCACCGCCTCGCAGACGAGCTCGGGTGCGCTGGTGCTGACCGGTCCGGCCACCCGGTAGGGGCGGCAGCGGTGGCACGCCCGGAAGCCCGCGGCTTCGGCCGCGGCCGGATGGTCGAAGGTCCGGACGTTCTGCGCCAGCGGCCGCCCCGCGCACCCCGGGCGGCAGTAGATGCCGGTGGTGACGACGGCGGAGTACGTGGTCATGGATCCACATATACGCCAAGGGTCCGGCATTCTTCTGGCCGGATCCGGACACGATCTTCCCAGTCTTTCAGGTCCGGATCTGGCCGGACCCAGAGTGCCTGGCCAGGGGATCCTTGCGGAGTACCAGTGGCTCATGAAAGGAAATCTCCGTGCTAGTGAAGGTGTACCCCATCAAGCTCAAGGACGGCATGCAGGACGAGGTCGAGGCGGTCGTGCAGGAATTCGCGCCCAAGGGGCCCGGGGCCGAAGACGGCACCTTGTCGTTCCGGGTGTACCGGGATCCGGCGAAGCCGGACTACCTGCTGTTCGTCGAGCACTTCGCCGATCAGGCGGCCTACGACGCGCATACGAGCTCGCCGGCCTACCGTGACCTGATCGCCGGTCAGTTCGCGAGCATGATCACCGAGTTCACCGAGCTCGATCATGAGCTGGTCGTGGGGCTCTGAGCATGGAGCAAGCACAGCGGGCAAGGGCCTTCGCGGAGCTGCACAGGGCTGGTGAGCCGCTGCTGCTGCCGAACGCGTGGGACGTGGCCTCGGCGGTGGCGATCGCTTCTGCTGGCGCGAAGGCGATCGCCACCACCAGCGCCGGCGTCGCCTGGTCTCTCGGCGTACCGGACGGCGCCGGCCTGGGCGGCGCTGGCCTGGGCGCGGAGCGCGCCGCGGCGGTCATCGCGCGGATCGTCGCGACGGTCGACGTGCCGGTGTCCGCCGACATCGAGGCCGGTTATTCCGATGTCGCGGCTACGGTGACGGCCGTGCTCCAGGCCGGGGCGGTCGGCGTCAACATCGAGGACCGCCGGGACGGATCCGGGCTCTACGAGCCGGCGGAGCAAGCCGACCGGCTGGCCGCCGCACGCGCGGCAGCTCACCGCATCCCGTTGTGGATCAACGCTCGCACCGACGTGTTCCTGGTCGGCAGCCGCCGGATCGATGACGCTCTCGAGCGGTCCGCCGCGTACGCCGCGGCGGGGGCGGACAGTTTGTTCGTGCCCGGCCTGGTCGACCTGGCGGGGATCGCCGAGCTGACCCAGGGGCCGCTGCCGGTTGCGGTGATGGTCTGGCCGGGCGCGCCCTCGGTGGCCGAGCTCGCCGCCGCGGGCGCGGTCCGCATCAGCCTTGGGTCCGCCATCGCCCAGGCCGCCTACGCCGTCGCCGCCCGGGCGGCCACCGAGCTGCTCACCAGCGGAACCTACGACTCCGTCGCCGGCGGCATCGCCTACGAAACGATGAACGAGGCCGTTATAGCCGCGGCCTTTTGACAGAGAGGGGCGCGGTAGGAACATGTTCCTACCGCGCGCTATCAAAGTCTGACCGGACGATTCCGGGTGTGTAGGACATCCGGGTCGCTCATGGTGTCAACCGGTCGTTTCTGCGCTCACGCCGCATCCTGCGCGGCAGTAGGCTGCCGCGGGCCGGATCCTATTGACAAGGCAGTCGGCCGGGCGCTACATGGCGGTAGCACATTCCGGGCGAGCCGTGATCAACCCGGTCCTGATGTACAAAGGGGGAGAGATCGTGGCTGAGGCGACCATTGACCCGGCGCTGGCGGGAATCGGTTCGATCCGGGCTGACCTGGGCATGATCTTGTCGCGGTCGGCGCAGCGGTTCGGGTCCAAACCCGCGCTTATCGCCGGCGGACGGACCTTGACCTACCAGGCGCTGGATGAGCTGTGCGACCGGGTGGCGTGCGGCTTGCATACGCTGGGCGTGCGGCCAGGCGACCGCGTCTCGCTGTATTCGCCGAACCGGTGGGAGTGGGTGGTGGCCTACCACGCTGCGCTGCGGGCAGGGGCTGTGGTCAACCCGATCAACGTGATGCTCACCCCAGAAGAAGTGGCCTTTGTCCTCAATGACTGCGGCGCAGCGGCGATCTTCACCGCCGGGGACAAGGCGGAGGTGATCCTCAGCCTCACCCGGGCGGTGCCCACCTTGCGCCGGGTGATCAGCTTCGACCACGTCGTCGGCGCCGCCGCCTTCGAGGATCTGCTCAGCTCGCCCACGGGGGCCCCGGAGATACCCAGGCCGGCGCCGGCGGACCTGTCGACGATCGGCTACACCTCCGGCACTACCGGCCATCCCAAGGGAGCGATGCAGTCGCACCGGGCCGTTTTCCTCAACACCGCGGCACTGTTCGCCGTCCAGACCCGGACCGACCGGGATGTCATGCTCAATGCGCTGCCCCTGCCGCACGTCTACGGCAACGTCGTGATGAACGGGACTTTCATGGCCGGCGCCACCCTGGTGATGATGGAGCGTTTCGACGCTGCCGCAGCCCTGGCCGAGATCCAGCGCCACCACGTGACGGTGTTCGACGGTGTGCCGACCATGTACGCGATGATGCTCGCCGACCCGTCCCTTCCCGGCGCGGACCTGTCCTCGCTGCGGATCTGTGCAGTGGGCGGCCAGACCATGCCGGTCGCGAAGATGACCGAATGGGAGCGCCGATCCCAGGCCCCCCTGCTGGAACTGTGGGGGATGACCGAACTGGGCGGCGCCGGCACCAGCAACTGCAGCTACATGCCCAACATCCACGGCTCGATCGGCTTCGCACTGCCCGGGCTGGAGGCCCGCATCGCGGCACTCGACGATTCGACGCTCACAGTCCCCGACGGCGAGCCGGGCGAACTGATGGTCCGCGGCCCGCTGGTCATGCTCGGCTACTACGGCAACAACAAGGCGACCCAAGCCGCGATCGAGCCCGATGGCTGGCTCCACACCGGAGACATCGCCACTCGTGACGACGAAGGCCACTACTTCATCGTCGACCGCAGGAAAGACCTGATCATCACCGGCGGGTTCAACGTCTACCCGGCCGAGATCGAACGCGTGGTCGCCTCCCACCCCGCCGTGGCCATGGTCGCCGTCGGCTCGGTGCCCGATGAGATCCACGGCGAACTAGCCCGCGCCTATGTGGTACTCCGCCCCGGCGCCACGACAACCGAGGCTGAGATCATCGACCACTGCCGGCCGCACCTGGCCGCCTACAAGCGGCCCCGCTCCGTCCGGTTCGTGCCCGATCTGCCCAAGACATCCACCGGCAAGGTCATGCGCCGGGAACTGAAAACCCTCGACCACTGAACGCCGCAAGCCACTTGCCAGTTCGCGCCCGACTGCCCCTGATTTGTCACAGGACCGTAAGTTCAGAAGGGACGGCCGGGATGTATGTGGTTGTAGGCGGTGATGGCTGGGCCGGGGATGGTACCGTCGGCGCCTCGTTCGAGGCCTGCGCTGAGGGCCCAGTTCCTGACTTCGGAGGTGCTCGCGCTCGAGCCTGCGCACGGTCTCGGCGAGTTCGTCCAGGCTGGAGACGCGCACCGGGTTATCGAACAAGCCCAGCGGGGGGCGTGCTGCATGTGACGCCACACGACCACGGTAGACCCGCGCTCATCGACAACGCTGGTTCCCGCCCCTCCCCCACTTCGTGCCACGCGGGGAAATAAAGCCGTATCTCGCATCAGACGGCTTGCCCTCTGGCCCCCGGTGCCTGCCATCACCTGCGTCTGGTTTAGGCGGCGAAGACGCGGGCCCGGGGTCAGTGACCGGTCCAGGGGGTATAACCCTAGGGTTCATCTGTCTGCTGATGGGGTCATGGTGATGCTGTTCCCGAACACCGGCGCGCGGCTGGTGCAGGTCGTGGCTGCGGCGGCCGGCCGGCTGCTGGCTCGTCTGCTGTCCCGCCGCCGGGGCGGGCGGCCGGGCGCGGCGGGGACGGCGGCGTGCTTGTGCGCCGCCGCGGTGGTGCTGGCAGGCTTGTATGCCAGCCCGGCCGGCGCACAGGTCGCCACCGGGCGCAGCGCGCCGGTTACGGGCTCGTCCCGGGCGGGCTCCGGCGGGTGGCGAGCGGAAAACAGCGACACCCGGCATCGCCTGTACGATGTGGCGTGCCTGAGCGCCCTGCGGTGCGAGGCAGTGGGGACGGCGGGCACCATCGTGGCCACCGCTAACGGCGGCAGGACATGGCGACAACAGGCCAATCCGCTGCGTGGGTCGGCGACGACGCTGTACCAGATCGCCTGCGTCGCGCCGGGTTCCTGCTATGTCATCGCGCGGCCGGACACCATCTTGGTGACGCATAACGGCGGCGCCACCTGGAGCCGACATGTCCTCCCTGTCGGCGTGTCCGGCACGAACCTGACCGACCGGGCGTGCCTTGCTGCCTACACCCCCGGGCTCATCGGGCGGTACGCGCTGTGCCGCCTGGGCCTGCTGGACATCGCCTGCGTCAGCGCCCGCATCTGCTACGCGGTCTCCGCCGCGCCGCAGGCGTACGGCACCAGCCCGGTACCGCGCACGCCGCATGCGCCCCCGAGCTCGATCTGGCTGACCCGCGACGGAGGGGCCAGCTGGACCCGGCAGTCCGTCCCGGCGGGGGTGGCCTGCAACGGTGACTGCACTAGCGCGCTCTACCCCTATCCGCTGGAGTGGATCACCTGCCTGAGCAGCGGGCTGTGCCGGGCGGGCGGCGGGCACCTGCTCGGCGGGCACCTCGGGTTCGCGTACGCGGTCCTGGTGACGCACGGCCCGGGCCGGCCCTGGGCATGCGCGCAGCCCGCCGCCACGTGCACCGCCCTGGCACCCGACGCGGCCGACTGCCCCGCCAGCAGCCGCTGCTACGGCGTCGACAGCACGAACCCGTTCAGCGAACCAGACATCTTCGTGGACCGGTCAGCCGATGGCGGAGCCAGCTGGCAGCAGGTCGGGCCGCCCTGGACACGCAGCGTGCTCAACGACATCGCCTGCCCCGCCGCGCGGACCTGCTACCTGGCCGGAACACGCGGATCGATCGCCCGGATCACGAACGGGACCACCGTGGCCGCCCAGCGCACCCCGACCGCCCGCGACCTGTACGGCATCGGCTGCACCGGCCCCGCCGCCTGCTACGCGGTCGGAGACGGCGGCACCATCCTCGCCCTGCGATAATCCCGCCAGCGGCCGCGCCGCCACCCGTGAGCTGATCGCCGAGTACGAGAGCGAACACGGCCCGCTGCCCGCAGCATCGCGCGAGCGTGCCCGCCAGTTCCTGATCGAGGCCGGGCTGATTGACGACGAGCCCCAGCGGGCCGCCGGGTAATGCCCACCATCGTCTACGACACCGGCGCACTGCTCGCCGCCGAACGGCACAACCCGGACTTCCTCGCCCTGCACGACGAATTGACTAGAGCGCGCATCCGGCCGC
>Ga0209168_10000648_pt1 | contig 31562 bp, 25 predicted proteins | sample Coa_R1_FD_187156 | JGI IMG/M metagenome (GOLD analysis project Ga0209168, IMG submission 187156) | Surface soil microbial communities from Centralia Pennsylvania, which are recovering from an underground coalmine fire - Coalmine... | ecosystem: Environmental > Terrestrial > Soil > Unclassified ...
TGAATTCGGGAACGACTCCGGGGCTTTATACGTCTGTAAACGCAGGGCAGAGTTGGAACTTCAACACACTGTCAGATCCGGGAGGAGTTACGGACTCGACGTCCGCTACATCGGTTGTCTACAACGCGGGTGCAGGACGGTTCTTTGCTGCCGTGCGCTACCACGGCTTCTATTCTTCGCCTGACGGCGTGAACTGGACGCGTCTCGCCGATCAGCCCGGCGGTGCCGTGCTGAATACAAGCGCTTGTCCACCGAAGTCGGCGTCGAATAATTACGGATGTCCCATCTATCGCGGTGAGATTACCTCGGTCTGTGCGCTAGAGACCGGCACACAAGTCTGCAATCCGGCACGCAACGAGATGTATGCCTGGTATGTATACCTCGCCGCGAATGGCACGACGTTGGATGGCGGCATCTGGCAGAGCCTGGATGGAGGAGCTTCATGGACGGCGATCTCAGAAGCGGGCATTACGAATTGCGGGGACCCCGAAGGCTGCGGCGTACAGCAGGGAACGTACAATCTCGAACTACTCGCAGTTCCGTTCGGTACGGCAACCGATCTCTACGCTGGAGCACTCAATCTGTATAAGTGCTCGATCAGCGCCACACTGAATCCCACGTGTGCGTCATTGCCATTCATGAACCTTACCCATGTCTACGGATGTGTGCCGATCTCCGCGCCGGCGCATGTTCATCCTGCGCAGCATGCAATGGCGTACATGATTCCAACTTACGGCAGCGACTCGGGAAATGCCTTGTTATTCTTCACGAACGATGGCGGTCTCTATAGATCCCTGAATGGATTCGCTGGCCTTAATACAGGCGCATGCTTGGGCATCAATGAATTTGAAGACATGAATCAAAATCTGGGACCGATGACCCAGTTCGTCAGCTTCTCGCAGCATCCGACAGATCCGAACACGTTGCTCGGTGGAACGCAGGGCAACGGTTCTCCAACGACGAATCACGCGACGAGCAACTCGAGTTGGTGGAATGTTCTTGGCGGGGACGGTGGCTACAATGCCATCGACCCGCTTACCACTTCCAACTTCTACGCATCGAATCCTGATATCCCGCCCGGCGGTCTTGGCATCCAGTTGTGCACGAGCGGGGTCGATTGCAATGACGGCGGGTTCAGTTTTGTTGTCACCAGCAATGACCTGGGCGGCGACGACGGGGCATTCTACGTTCCGTACATCCTCGATCCGGGATCGACGACGTCGATGCTGGTCGGTACCTGCCGCATCTGGCGCGGTCCGCGCACCGGAGGTACGTATACAGAACTGAGCCCCAATTTCGACACTCTCGGTTCGGGTAGCTGTTCGGGAAGCGAAGTGAATCAAGTCCAAGCGATCGCCGGAGCCGGGATGCCCGACAGTAATGGATCGCGCATCATTTACGCGACCACCAGCGGGCTGGGGCCAATTGAGGGGCCGCTCGCCAACCCTTCGGGAGGGCACGTCTGGGTGACGACCAATGCCTCTGGCGGCATGGCGTACTTCGCGGATGTTACGGACAACGGTCCCGAGGGCAGCATCAATCCGAATCAGTATCCGGTTTCCGGAGTGGCCACGGACTCGTCAGACGCGAGCGGGAAAACGGCGTATGTCACGGTAATGGGTTTTACCGGAGGCACGGGACACGTCTGGAAAACTACGAACGCCGGTTCAACCTGGATCGACTTCACCGGCAGTCTGCCGGACTCGCCGGCGAATGCTGTCGTCGTGTATCCGCCGATGAAGCAGGTATTCGTCGCGACTGACGTAGGAGTATTCGCAAGTTCGACGTCGAGTCCGAGCTGGATTGAACTCGGGCCGAATCCCAACACGAATCAGGCGGGATTTCTTCCCAATGTCGCAGTGACGGGACTGGGCATTTTCAACTCCGGCCAGCAACTGTTACGCGCGTCCACCTACGGGCGCGGCATCTGGCAGTTCAATCTGGTGATTACGCCAGATTTCAACTTGTCCATCTCGAACTCGCCGCTCACCGTTTTCGTCGGACAGACCGCGACCTTCAATGGCAACATCAGTGGCCTGAACGGTTACACCAGCACGGTAACCCTTAGCTGTGCCGCAGGCACGACCGCACCGCCAAGCACGTGCACACCATTACCTTCTACTCTCACGCCCGGCAACAAGACACCTTTTACCGTCACTGCAGGTGGCGCGGCGCAAGATTACAACTTCAATGTGAAAGCCGTCGGTTCCGATTCCAGTCATGTCACACACTCCGTTCCAGTGCTATTGCGTGTCATCAATTTCGGCATGACGGCACCGTCTCCTGCTACTGTGACGGTCCCGCGGGGAACGACCTCTTCGCCTGTCAGCTTTCAAATCACTGCGGCGGGATCATTCAATCAAAGTGTGAATGTCTCCTGCACGTCTGGGATTGCCGGTGCAGCCTGCTCGCTCACACCCGGCGCTACGGTGAATCCGACCGCTGGATCTCCGGCGAATATGACTGCTTCTGTCGAAGTCCCTTCGGGGACGGTCCCCGGAACCTACCCCATTACCTTGCAGGCATCGACCACAGGGGCGCCTGCGCCGCTGACGACAAGCTTCAATGTGGTCGTCACCTCCAATCCGGATTTCGTTCTGAACCCTAATCCGTTTCCCGAGATCAAGGTTGGGAGCACAGGAACGACCGGCTCAATTTCGATAACTGCGCAAGACGGATTTGCCGGCACTGTGAGCCTTGCTTGTCCTGCCACATATGGCACGGGCAGTTGCAGTATCAGTCCATCGTCGGTCAGTTCGTTTCCAGCGACCGCAACGCTCACAATTAATGGCACGAGCTTTGCGGCGGGGAGCTACTCTATCTCGATTACCGGAACATCGGGTTCGATCGTGCACTCCCAAGCGGTGGCATTCAATGTCGGGGATTACACGATTTCGGCGCCGAAAAATGTGACAGGAACTCCCGGCGCGCAGGTGCAGACAAGTTTGACGCTGACCTCAACTTACTCTTATGCCGGTACCATCAGTGCGTCGTGTGATGCCACCGCGCTGGCGGGCGCTATATGCAGTGCCTCTAACCCGAACACGCTCACCAGCGGAGGTACGGCGAATCTCACGGCCACGATCAGCATTCCCAACAGCGCGACCCCGGGAGCATTCGCGATCAAAATCACCACCCATGATGCGAGCGGTGCACCCAGCCACTCCTCAACAGTGACTCTGACGCTAGCGCAGGACTTCACCGTAAGTTCCGCCACGACGGCTCAGACCGTCACTGGCGGACAGACTTCCGGACCTTATGCACTGACCGTACAGCCGGTTGGAACCTCGTTCACAGGAGCAGTCAGTCTGGCGTGCACTCACGGACTACCTGCAGGGGCGCAGTGCAGCTTTAATCCGTCAGGCACTATCACGCCCGGGAACTCCGCTGTCGACGTTGTCATGAGCATTTCGACAGCGAAAATCAACGACAACGCGTCTCATCGCAAACCGAATCCGCTATCCACGACGATGTTTCTAATTCTTCCCGGGATCGTAATCGGAACGAGTGCATGGGGGAAGCACCCGAAGTGGGTGCTTCGTTGGTTCGTCACGGCAGGAGTGGTCTCGCTGCTGATCTTATTGTTGGCCTGCGCAGGCGCGAGTACCGGGGGCGGAACTGGAGGGACGGGGACGTCCAACCCCTTAACTTATCAGATCACCGTGACCGGTACGTCGCCTGGAACTACGCCCGACGCGGGACAGAGCGCGATGGTGACTCTCGTCGTAGACTAGTAGGTCCTAAAATCGTCGGCCGCGCTGGATCTGCGGCTGCCAGAGAATTCATGACAGACTCTCGTTACGACATAATCATCATCGGTGGTGGTGTGGTCGGGCTTGGGGTCGGTCTTGAGATTACCCGCCGTTTTCCCGGCAAGCGCATGCTGCTGCTTGAAAAAGAAGATAGCGTGGCCCGCCATCAAAGCGGACACAACAGCGGCGTCATTCACTCTGGTGTCTATTACAAACCTGGCTCGCTGAAAGCTCGCCTCTGCGTTGTAGGAGCTGGGGCCATGGTTGAATTCTGCCGTGAGCATGGGATTCCACATAAGGTTTGCGGCAAAGTTATCGTCGCCACTGCAGAGGAGGAACTTCCACGCCTCGAAGGTTTACGCCAACGTGGCGAAGCGAATGGACTCACGGGTCTTCGCCTGATCGGGCCGGAAGAATTACACGAGATCGAACCCAATGCCGCCGGACTCCGAGCTTTGGTTGTGCCTTCCACAGGAATCACAGACTATTCGCTCGTCTGCGAAAAATATGCGGAGCTGATAACGGCGAATGGGGGCACAGTGAAGACCTCAGCCGCAGCGACTGGCATCCGACGCTCGGCGGATGAGATTGTGGTCGAAACTCCAAAAGGCGCATTCGCGAGTGCGGCACTCATCAGCTGTGCGGGGCTGTACAGCGATCGGATCAGCCGAATGGCCGGAGATGATCCTGGCGTGATGATCGTGCCTTTTCGGGGTGAATACTACGACCTGACGCCGGAGCGCGCGTCCTTGGTAACGGCGCTGATCTACCCAGTGCCCGATCCGCAATTCCCATTTCTTGGCGTGCATTTCACGCGCCGCATCACGGGAAAAGTCGACGCAGGACCGAATGCCGTGCTGGCGCTGGCTCGAGAAGGCTACCGGCACAGCGATATCAATGTCGGCGATCTGGCGGCCTCACTGTCGTATGGTGGATTCTGGCGCATGGCTCGGAAGCACTGGCGCAGTGGCCTCGGCGAGTGGCATCGGTCCCTATCGAAGCCGGCATTCGTTCATGCGTTGCAGCGGCTCCTGCCCGCGATTGGCGTCGATGATCTCGTGCCCGGCGGATCTGGCGTGAGAGCGCAGGCGCTCAAGCCTGACGGGGCGCTCGTGGATGACTTCCAATTTGTGCCTTCGGGCAAAGTGCTGCACGTGTTGAACGTTCCTTCTCCCGCCGCGACGGCTTCACTGATGATCGGCAGATCAATTGTCGATATGGCCGTCGCAAGTCTTGGACTCTCCTGAGTTCTCCGCTGCGCAATCGAAAACCACTTAGAAGAAAAATCAATCCAGCCTACGCGAAAAGGCGTACGAAAATCACACCCCCGTCGTGGTAGTGTGCTTGAAAGAGCGGCGCCGCGAGTTGGGGTGAGCGATGCGAACATGCGCAAACAAAAAGTGTGTAGCTTATGGCCACAATGTGTATTCAGTGGTGACTCGATGTCCGCTGTGCAAGTGCGATCTGCGAGCTACTTTGCCCGCGAGCGAAGTAGCGGCATCTTCGAAGCAGGGCAGCCACCTATCTTCCAGCCGATGAGTTCGATGTCCTCGCTTTAGCGGCCGATGTCTTCGTTCCACAAGTCTGGGCGCGCGTGGATAAAATCCCGCATCATCTGAATGCAATCGGAGTCGTTCAGTAAGGTCAGGCTTACTCCGCGCTCGCGAAAGAGATCCTCCGCACCCAGAAAATTCTGATTCTCTCCTACAATCACTCGTGGAATGCGATAAAGCAGCGCCGTTCCTGTGCACATGATGCATGGGCTGAGGGTGCTGACCAGCGTCAGTTCGGGCCAGTCGCGACGGCGTCCGGCGTTGCGGATGCAGACAGTTTCCGCATGTGCCGTAGGATCGCCTGTCTGTACACGGAGATTATGCCCACGCGCCACGATGCTTCCGTGCTTGTCAGCCAGCACGGAGCCGATCGGCAGGCCGCCTTGTTGCAGTCCCAACTTCGCTTCCGCCAACGCTTCTCGAAGTAATTCCTGATCGGTCATGGAAGGTCAGCAGAAATTTAAGCACATGCGGGCGAGATGCGAATGGAAAAATGAGATCAAGATCGACAGCTAGGGGATAGTTGCGCTCCTGGCCGCTTGTTCCGAATGAGAAAGGGCACAGAACCTGACCAAGCTCTGTGCCTTGAAGGATAAAAATCGTTAAGCTGTCCGCTTAATCTCCAGTCCCGGCCAAGGTCACTTTCTGCGGGCTGCCCCCGCCGTTGTCGCTGATTGCAACGCTTGCGGACCGTGCTCCGGTGGCCGTGGGCGTGAACGTGACCGCGATGTAGCAGGTTGCTCCCGCTGTTACGCTCGTGCCGCAATTGTTTAGCTCGGCAAAGTCACCCGGATCCGTCCCCGTGATCGTAATTCCTGTGATAGTCAGCGTCTCAGGTGCTTTGTTGGTCAGGCTAATAATTTTGCGAGCGCTTGTCGTGCCCACCTTTTGAGCGGCAAAGGTCAAATGGAGTGGGGTGACCTGCACCCACGTTCCAATGCCTTTCAGGGCGATCTGCTGCGGGCTTCCGGGAGCGTTGTCCGTGATACTGATTGTGGCGCTGCGTGTCCCGTAGGCCAAGGGTTTGAATGTCACCGAGATGTTGCAACTGCCTCCTGCTCCGAGCGATGTGCCGCAAGTATTCGTCTGTGAAAAATCGCCGCTATTTTTCCCGCTAATGCCAATAGAACTGATCGTCAGAGCGATATTGCCGGTATTCGTCAATGTCACACTGCGAGGTGTACTACCGGTACCGACGACCTGGTTGCCGTAGCTAATGCTGGTCACAGAGAGCTGAGCAATGGCGCCCTGAACCAGTTGGCTGACAACGGATGAAGTGCTGGCTACAAAATTCAAATCGCCGTTGTAGGTTGCCGTGATGTTGTGCGTACCCAGCGCCAGAGTTGAGGTCGTGAAGGTCGCTTCACCACTTGTGTTCAGACTGGAAGTGCCGAGGTTCGTCGTGCCATCAAAGAAGGTAAGGGTTCCGGTCGGCGTGATCTTAAATCCGAGTCCAGCTACTGTTGCTGTGAAAGTCACGGCCTGCCCAACGTTCGACGGGTTCGGCAGAGAGGTGAGTGAGGTTGCTGTCGCTCCAAGACTGGTGTTGATGAGGACTGCGACGTCTCCAGGGTTTTGGCCGCAGACGTTGCTGGCGCAGTTCGCTACCACGACATCGGGTTTGCTGTCGCCATTCAGATCTGCGACGGCTACGCCGAATGGAGTGTTTCCTCCCGGAGGAAAAGTGACCACGGGCTGAAGAGTTCCGTCGCCTTTACCCAACAGCACTCCAACATCACCACCGCCGCCGTTGCAGTTGCCGCTCACCGCGGAGCAGTTGACGACTACGACGTCGGGCTTGCCGTCTCCGTCCACATCCGCGACTCCCAGCGCCGCGGCCCCGAACTCGCTGGCAGAATAAGCTACTACTGGCTGGAATGTGCCGTCGCCATTGCCCATCAGTATGCCGACGTCGCCTTGATTGATGCTGGTGCTCGTACTGCTGTTCGCCACTTCGATGTCGGGCTTGTTGTCTCCATTGAGATCTGCAATCGCTACCCAGTCGGGATAAATTCCTCCCGAGTTGTACACCAGCGATGTCTGGAACGTTCCGTCGCCCTTTCCTAGTAGGACGCCCACAGTGCTGGTCTTGCAGGTGCTGTCCGCGCACTGGTGGCCAACCACGACATCAGGTTTACCGTCCCCGTTCACGTCACCTAATGCCATGCCAAAGACGATCAGCCCTCCTGTGACAAAAGGAATCTCCGGCTGAAAGGTTCCATTGCCGTTTCCCAGGAGCACGCCACCGCAACCACCACTTGCGCAGTCTCCCGCGACGACGATGTCGGGCTTGCCGTCGAGGTTCATGTCCGCAATGCCCACCGCGATCGCGCCATATCCGCCGCCGCCCAACTGGATCGTGACTACAGGCTGGAAGGTGCCATCGCCGTTGCCGAAGAGGATGCCTACGTTGCCGCCCGCGCCGATGCAGTGATTGTTCAGGGCGTTACCGCAATTCGCGACGACGATATCAGCCTTGCCGTCGGCGTTCAGGTCGCCCACCGCCACAAACAGGGCGTAAACTCCGCCCGAAGCGTAAGCCACGCCCGGCTTGAAGGTTCCATCGCCGTTGCCCAACATCACTCCCACGGAACTGCCGGGACAAGGAACCGTGTTGTTCACGCACCAATTTGAGACCACTACATCGAGCTTGCCATCCCCGTTCAAGTCGGCGATCGCCACTGAATTCGGACCATTCCCGCCGGAGCTGTATCTGACGGCGGTGCCAAAATTCAGCCGCGTCGAAGCAACGAGTTGTTGCGCCGCGAGGACCACGAACACACAGGAAGAAAGGGATAAAAGAAGACGAGCCCTACGCATTCGATCTCCAAGAACCAGGGATTTTTACCGTACGGGGGATATCAAGCAGGGGGAATCCGCTATCGAAACACGCCCAATGTTTATGAGTATTTCATCCGTGTTGGGTTTTCATCAAGGAAAATTAGAACCGGTCGGTGCAGAGAAACGGGTAACCGGCGGGTAACCATAAGGGGTAGATGTGGTAAGGCGCTCCTCCGGAAAAGGGGCCCGGCCTTACGATTTTTGCCCTCGGATTTATGTTCTCGAACGAAAGATCAACAACTTAGCGCGATTCGCATCAGGATTTCAGAAAAAATTGTCGGCGGCCGGACCGGAAAACTGCCATTTCGGACTGCCGGTGGTGCGAAAGGGGGGACTCGAACCCCCACGGTTTTACCCGCCAGATCCTAAGTCTGGTGCGTCTGCCAATTCCGCCACTTTCGCACAGGCTAAATAATTTTACTTCGTCTGATCGGGACGCGGGAAGTTCTTTCGCGAGGTTTTATACCAGACGTGTCCGTGACTCGATTGTCGTTTTGCTCTTTCGATAAGCATTCTGAGCTCCTCACGAATCGCAAGCACACGAAACTCTCGCCTATCGTGCTCAGCCTTCTCGCTCAGAGAATGATGCGCGTGAGTGCGATACTCGCGCTCCTGTTGCTCGATGTGTTCGAGTTCGCGACGAAGTTTTTCGGTCCGACTCAGGATTGAGCTGTCGTCCATGTTGGACTCCAAGCTTTCTATCACGGAGACAAATGTAACTTTACGGTGAAACGTGTCTGTGATTCTGGTCGCTCAGCACACTGAACAAGGAGCGGCGGTTTCGCTTGACTTCTGCTGCGATCAGATTAAAGTGAGAACAGAACATCTCTGCCCTACCAAACAGCAACCAGGCCCTGAATGCAAGTCCCCGATGTAGGGAGGTCACAATGGCCACGGCATTTCCCCCATGCCCCGATCGTAATTGGAGAATTCTGTACCGAGCCGCCATTCTGGAAACCGACAGAACGGTTCTACCTAAGAGAGTCACAGAAGCTGAAGAAGCCGTGAGAGCGCGTGCCCGGGAAATCTTCTACGCTCACGGTACCTCCGAAGAAGAAGAAGCCTTGGAAGATGCACTTTATGCCTTGCGCGCGTTCAAGTCCGCTTGGCAGCATACAGATGGTGAAGCTGCATAAATCCAGCCTGATATGAGGGCAACGTGCAATCAGGATTGCGTAGTGCTACTTTCTTGCGGCAACGAAGGTCTTGCAATTGCCCGCCGGCCTAGTGTGTCAGTTCTGCGATCTGTACGTGGTAGGGTTCGAGCAGCTCTCCGGTAGCATGGTCCACGGCGGCAATGGCGAGCTGATAGCCGACCTCGGATTGCAGCAGGCTTTGTTCCGCCGCCGCGACTTCCGTCTGGGCTTCGAGCACGAGGAAAATCGTGCCCGATCCTAATTCGTATTTGCGCTGCTCGGCTGCCATCGTTTTTTTCGCCAGATCAAGCGCCTCTTTCCCCGCAACAATGCTGAGCTTGGCCTGTTCGAGTTGATGGACAGAATTGCTCACGTCGAGCGTGACCTGTTCCTGAATCTGCCGCTGGCTATAAAGGTCGTTGCGCCGGGACACCAGCGCATTTCCCATCTCAGCTTTGGCAGCTCGATTCCGGATCGGCAAGGTTAGCGATAGCTGCGCCTGATAGGTCGGATAGCTAAAGCCGAAGAGTTGGTCGATCGACGAATTCGCGATTTTCTGGCCGGTCGCGCTGAACTGCGTGCCGCCCACGCCATTGCTTGCGTAGTAACCTTGCAGATCGAGTTCTGGCAACAGGTGATTGTGTGCCAGGCGAATGCGAGTCTGGTCATTGCCCAGTGCGGCGCGAGCTGCGTCAAACTCCGGACGTTTTGTTAGCGCCTGCTGCAATGCGGTTGCCGCGTCGATCGTGCGTAGCTCTCCTTCGGGTTCTGGCTGTTCGGTCAACTCCAGATCGAGTGCCTGAAAATAGGGGTCCTGATCGGCCCCAATCGTTAGCCGCAACGTGTCTTCTGCCTGCTTCAGCGCATATTCACCTTGAATCACCTGCACACGCCGTGAAGCGACCTGCGATTCCGAGCGGTAGATATCCAACGGCGGCAACGCGCCGAGTTCCAGGGCGCGCTTGTCGCGTTTGTAGGTTGCTTCTGCGGCGGCCATCGAGGATTTGGCAACATCGAGGTTTCCGCGGGCTTCCACTACGGCCCAGTATTGTCCGACGGCTTGAAGAACGTTGTTATTTACCTCCGCGACAAAGCTCGAGCGCGATTGCTGCAGGTTACGGCGCGCGATGATCAGGGGCGCCTGGTTGGCAAAGAGCCATCCATTTCGCAACAGTGGCTGCGTGACCTGGAATGTCAGTGCCGAAGCGATGTAAGGGTTGAAGAAATACAGGGAATTATTGGTGAAGTTGTTATTGCTGGTCACGCCAGCTTGCACGTTTGTTCCGGACTCAAAGGTCTGTGAGTAATTAAACTGGGTGAATTGCGTTGTGCTCTTCACGGTCACGTTCAGCCCGCCAGTACCCTGCAGCGTGCTGACGGGCGACGCCGATGTGCTGTTTACATTGTAAGAACTGGTTACGATCGGATCGAAGGGCGAATGTGCTCCCAGAAGCGCGAACTTTGAGGACTCCACTTGCGTTTCCTGCACACGCACCACGCTGTTGTTTTCAAGCGTGAGCACGACCGCATCGCGCAAGCTCAGTCGCAGCTTTCCGTCAACGACGTAGTTCCGGATATGTTCGGGAGGCCCTAATTGTTCCGAGCGCACCTGCGCTGTCATGAGATCGCCGTAGCCTTCGCCGGTTTGCGCCCAAATCGCCAGAGGCAAGATCATCAAAAGACACGCGAGCAGGGCAGGGTGAGAGCGTCTCATTTCTCAAATCCTCCAGACTGTATTGACTCGTGCGGTGAAGATCTTCAGCCGCCGCTACTCGTAGCGAATTGCTTCCACTGGGTCCAGACGAGCGGCCTTGACTGCAGGATAAATTCCAAAAACCAAACCAACCGAAATCGAAACAAAAAACGCGAGCAGGATCGAGCTTGCCGTCACGATCGTCGACCATCCTGCGAGCCACGCGATTAAACGGGACATCATGAAGCCGAAGACGATTCCGAAACTTCCACCCATGAACGAAATTAGAACCGCTTCAACCACGAATTGCCGGATGATATCGGACTGGCGTGCGCCGACCGCACGACGCACGCCGATTTCGCGTGTGCGCTCGAGAATGCTGGCCAGCATGATGTTCATGATTCCGATGCCGCCGACGAGCAGGGAAATCGACGCAATGGCTACCATCACAGCATTGAAGAGGCGTTCCGTCCGTTTTTGTTCGGCAAGCAGTTCCGCGGGAACGATGACACTGAAATCTCCTGCGGAATGATGCGAGGCATCCAGAATCGCGCGAACGACTTGCGCCACCGATCCCATATCGGCGCCTTCGCGAATATTCAAGTACATGCCGTCGATCTCGTCGCGGCGGTCGCTATAGGAGTCCTCCAGCCGCAGAATGGCAGAGTTAAGCGGAACGTATAGGATGTTGTTCAGGTCCTGAGTTGGCACACCGGCGACTTCGGTTTGCGAGCTCAATTGTGGCGAAGCTACTCCGATCACCCGGAACCACTGCTCATTCGCCTTCACGTATTGTCCGACTGCGTCTGCACTACCGAAAAGGCTGGAGCGCGCAGCCGCGCCGAGGACGCAAACCGGCGATGCACGTGTTTCTTCATCTTCGCTGAAGAAGCGTCCTTCGAGCACCTGCAATCCAGCGATCTTTTGATAGGCCGGATTGATCCCGTAGACGGTAGGAGGATCCTGTTGCGATTTCGGAATGGTTTTCGAGGTAGGCATCCTCTTCCGCGGAGTGGCAGCAACAATATCGCTGACGTCGTCGCGAATCACGCGATAGTCCTGAAGCGTGAGGCCGGGAGAGATCTTACGGACTTTTCGCATAGCCTGCCATTCCGTGCTCTCTTTCGCTTCCACAATGAGATTGTGAACACCCATCTGCTCAATCAGGGCCATGACTCTCTGGCGCGCACCGGCTCCGATGGAGAGCATCGAAACCACGGCCGCAACGCCGAAAATCATGCCCAGCATGGTGAGCATCGTGCGCAGACGGTGCAGCAGAAGGTTCTGAAATCCCAACTGCAAGTCGGGGAGCCATTGCTGCGAGGCGCGCAGCACGCGAGCCGGATTGGCAGAGACGAGGCTCGACACTATGGTTGTCCTCCGGCGGGCGCTGCGGAAGATGTTGGGCCGGACGGTTTCTTCTGTGCGGTGGGATCTACCATGGCGATCTCGGTGCCGACCGCGATTCCTTCGATTGCGGCCCGGCTCTCGTTTTCGGCGAGAATCTTGATTTGGCGTGGATCAAAGTTGCTGCCGCTCTTCACATAGACCACTTGCTGACTTTCTTTAACCATTACCGCCTGCCGGGGCAGGTAGAGCACATCCTTGCGTGAATCGCCATGAATGACGAGTTGAGTGGTCAGTCCGGGTCGAAGGCGGGAGTCTTTGGAAGAAATCGCGATGGTGGTGTCAAATTTCGCGCTGGTGGCCCCTTCCCAGAATCGCCGGTTGTTCATTCCACCTAAAGATTTCACCGTTCCACGGAGAACGCTGCCAGGGAAGGCATCAAGTTCGATGTCGACTAATTGACCTTCTTTGATGTTGTTGCGATCCAACTCGCCGACCTTGGCCTCAATTTCCATTTCGTTGGGATCGACCACCTGTGCAATATTGCTGCCGGCATCGACCTGATCGCCCTCGCGGTATTCGGGCAGCGCCTGACCGAAGTAAAAGCCGTTGGTCGCGCGTTCGTTCTTCTCCAAGGCGACGAGTCCATCGATGGGAGCGGTGACTCGCATCTTGCTGATATTGTCCTGCGCCTGGTCCATGGCGAGCTTGGCTTTGTTGCGTTTCTCTTCGGCCAGCGCGATGGCGGCCTTGCCGGAGGCGCTACGCGACGTAACGTCTTCTTCGACTTCCGCCAGAACGCGCCGGGCTTGCTCCAGTGCGAGATCGTTCTTGCGGGCGTCAATCGTGCTGACCAGTTCGTTTTTCTGCACATCGAGCTCCGCGCGGCGCACATCGAACCTGGCTTTCAGGAGCGCGACTTTATCTTGTGCAGCGGTAACGGCTGCATCGGCTTTGGCTTTCGTGATCTCCTGCTCCGCCTGCAGCAATTCCGACCGGTTTTGTTCGAGCTTGTAGCGCTGTTCCGTAGGATCGAATTCCATCACCAGTTCGCCCTTTTTGACGGGAGTCCCGGTGTGCAGCAGGTGCGTGATTTCGAGAGCGCCTCCTCCGATCGGAGGAGCAGTCATCATCTCAGCATGGCTGGCGCGAAGTTCACCCGTGGCATACACCTTCATTTCCAGATCGCCGTGTTTCACGCGCGTGGTGGGAATTTCGCCGGAAGCTGTAGCCGGTGTGGAGCGACGCACAGCGGCCACTACGCCAACGACTGCGCAGAGCACGACCGCCGCTACAGCCCACGTGATGGTCCGGCGCTTCCGCATGGCGGCTGCACTACTCCTTCGCGGTGGGATCGCGCAGCGCGACTTGCTCCCCAGCGTCGAGGCCTTTGGTGATCAGAACCTTGTCCCCGCTGCGTCGTCCTACTTCAATGTGGCGCTCGTCGAATTGCGAACCCGCCCAGACGTAAACCGAGTTTTGCCCCGACTTCAGAAACAGTGCCTGCGCCGGAATACTAATGGCATTGGCAATGTGGTCGACGACGACCGTGACATCTCCGGAAATGCCGGGCTTGAATCGGGAATCTGTCTGATCGAGTCGAACCTCAAGCGTGAAGTTGCGGGTAATCGGCCAGCCGCCGGAAAAGTCGAGGCTGGCAATCTCGCTGATGCGCTCGATGTGTCCGGTAAATTGGCGGTCTGGAATTGCGTTCAGCTGTACGGTGACAGGAAGTCCAGGTTGGAGACGCCCGCGCTCGGTCTCGTCGACCCGTGTTGAGATGCGAAGGGTAGAAGCATCTGGCAGTTCCGCGATTGCCGCTCCCGACCATGTTCGATCGCCGGTTCGATACGGGGCCATACCCGAGCCTATCCAGTGCTGAAGAATCGTGATGGTACCATCAGAGGGCGCGCGCTGGCTCATTTGCGCCAGGGCATGCTCCTCTCGTTGGACGTCGTACTTCGCCTTGGCACTAGCCTGTTCCGCCGTCTCGACCGTGGCTTTGTTGAGAGCCTGGTCGGACTTCTGCTTGGCTTCGGCCTCGCGCAGCTTCTGTTGGGAATCCAGCAGTTTAAGCTTGGCTTCCTCGCCTTCGATTCTTGAGACGATCTCCTGCTTGCTTGCTTCTAACCTTGCCGCCTCGACTTCAAAACCAGCCTTCAATACTGCGGTTTTATCTTCCTCTTCGGTCAGCTTGGCTTGAGCGCGAGCCTGCTCAATACTGGCTTCCGCCGACTTCAGAGCCGAGCGGAACTGCGCCAGATCCTGCTCGGTTTTGGTTTTGTCGAACTCGACCACGATATCGCCTGCTTTCACCGAGGCGCCCTCTGCACTCAGCTTCACAATCTGCAGATCCCCCACATCGGCCGGAGCGCTGATGGTCACCGATCTCAGCGCTTTCACTTCTCCACGAAATTGTTCGGAGTCCAGAAATTCACCGCGCTTCACCAGATATGTTGGGACAGCTGGAGTTCGATGTGTGAGCCGCACCGCGCCCAGAACGACGCCGCTCGCTGCCAGCAAGACGAGTATGATCAACAGAGCCTTGCGCCGAATCCAAAGTTGTTGCATGCGCTCGAGCATCACGATCCACCCGCCGCAGCTTTCACGGAAGGCGAACCACCGGCTGACGAAGACAAGTCGAGGTCAATGGCCGCGGAAAGATCCGGCATCAGCTTGGGATTATTTCCCTGGATCGAAATGATTACGGCGAAGGCTCGCAGCTTCTCAGAGAAGCTTCCGTGTTCGCCGATGGGAGCGATTTGCTCGATCCTTGCAGGAAATAGCAGATCCGGGTAAGCGTCCAGCCGAACTCTTCCGGTCTGTCCGACCTGCAGGAGAGGGAAGTCCTGCTGATTGGCCTGAGCGCGCACCTGCATCGTTGCCGGATTTACCACCTGCATGAACGTTGTGCCAGGTTCCACCTGATCGCCTTCCTGCACCTCGCCCATGGTTCCTTGTTTCCAAATCGTATTGAGCACGACGACGCCGTCGATCGGCGACCGAACCTCCATCAAGTCCGCATTCAACTGCGCGTGTGTCATGGTCTGCTGGGTGCGGTCGCGCTGGATTTCAAGAATTCGAATGCCCGCCAGCGCTGCCTTGCGCTTGAGATCGAAAGTTTCGCGCAGCTGATTGTAGGTGGCTCGAGCCTCTACCAGAGTTTCCTGATTCTTCTCAGCGTCGATCTTAGAGACAATTTCATCTTTCTGAGTTTCCAGTTCTGCTTTTCGGAGATCATCTTCCGCCTGCGTGAGTTCGGTCTCGTCTTTGGCCCGCGCTGCGATTTCCTTCGCCTGCTCCTCCGCGACCTGATCAATCAACTTGCGGTATTCGGCCTGCTTGTCCATGAAATCGCGAATTTGGGCTTGCCGGTCGAATTCCGCCAGAAGATCACCGGGTTTCACGTGGGTGCCTCCGGGAACAAGCCGGATGATCGTCAGTGTGGAGACTTGCTGTCCGGAGAGGATGGGGGCAAGCATGGAGCGCGACTGTACGGCCTCGGTCGTACCCTTCAGTCGCAGAATCTGTGATGAACTTTCATGGATCGAAACAGAACTTGATCCCTGAACTGCATGCCGGTTGCGAAGGGCTGCCATCAGAATCAGGGCGATCATCACTGCGGCGCTGGCAGCAACAATCCAGATTCGCCTCCGGCGCGGAGGCGGTTCGTGATTTGACGTTGCTTCGGGCCGTGGTCCCGACTGATCAGGTGCTGACTCAGATTCGGGAGCCACTTCCGCTGGAGCGGTTGTCATGAAGTGGCTACTCCCGCTGCAAAACTAAGAACCTCAGATGTACCGCAAAAGTTGTCTGACCTGCGAGGTACTTATCAAGATACTTGACCCAGAGGTTGGGACGCCGCCGTTAGATCGCGAACCCCGTACCATCTTGCAGACCCGGTGGTCCCGACCTTTTCATGGAGTATATGGGCACAACGGGGAATGTTGTGCGGACTTCGCCGAAGTGAAACAAAAGTTTGAGGGTTTCTGAGGCAATAATTCCCCCGGAGGCTTACCGCTACCCAGCCGGTACGAATTTCCGTCCTGTAAAGCGGGCAAAAGAAATCCGCAACACGCGATCTGGCCTCGCATGAGCAATGCGGACGTGGCTGCTGATTTCAGCACTCCGCACGATCGACTTTACTGGACTTCATTCAACTTCTGGTAGATCAGGAGTGCCAGAAAAGCCAAAAGAAACACGCCCGAGCCAATGCTGAATACTCGCATCGGGACGGTCAGCCTGTTGACTTTGACCAACAATTCTGTCTGCTCTTCATGCATGTGAGAATTGTTGTCGTCAAGAAAGAGTTGATCATCCTCGTGCATGGTGAGCGTGCTCTTGTAAATCAGGAGCACGATCAATCCAACGGCGAAAAGTCCGAAAAGACCGCCCACGATTTCAATCGGCGTCATATGCCACCTCGGCAAGGTCAAGCAGCGGCTTTCCACTTCGTGTGGGGGCATGCACACCCCCCAACAATCCCGGGGAAGGCCTTAACGGCACGATTATAGCCCCATTGGCAAGGCCCGGCGATCATTTAAATCCTGCGCCCACGGTCGGTTACAAAAGCGGAACAATGCGACTTCGGGCTTGCAATTCGCATCCAAAGTGGTAGATAAAGCTCTATTGCCCGCACGTCCCTGAGGCGATGGGGTTAGCGAATTTGCTATAATTAAACAGCTTTAAAGCCAAGGAGATACGAATGGCCACAACAACCGTCCCCGAAGTCAAGAAAGTCGCACCTATTAACCTGACCGCGAACGCCGTCGCCAAGGTGAAAGAAATTATGGCCCAGCAGAATCCCGTGCCCGCCGGCTTGCGTATCGGAGTCGTGGGTGGCGGATGCTCCGGCTTCTCCTATTCCATGCAGTTCGAGAACGGCGCGGGGATGATGGACAAAACCTTCGATATGGAAGGCCTGAAGGTCTTCGTCGACGCTACTTCGGTCATGTATCTCAACGGCTGCATTGTCGACTATGTCGAAACGCTCGAAGGCGCCGGCTTCAAGTTTGAGAATCCGAACGTGAAGAGCACCTGCGGGTGCGGATCGTCGTTCAGCGTCTAACAGAGATTTCCGGAAATCAGAAAAGGCCTCGTCACTGGACGAGGTCTTTTTTGTTGTGCGGGAACTCTTTACTGCTGTTGCGGTGGAATGGGCGGCTGGTTGGGATTACCGAATCCACCTGTTGGACTCGGATTGTTCTGCATGCCTCCCGGAGAATTTCCAAAGCCATTGCTGTTGCCGAACGCGTTGTTATTCCCGAAGCCGTTGCCGCTATTTCCGAAGCCGCCGTTGGTGTTATTTCCGTTCTGACCTGGATTTTGGCCGTTGACATTCATCCCCTGGCTCATCATCTGCATCATGAGTTGCGGCTGGTACGGAGTCTTGATCAGCCCGCCGCGGTCCATCATCGGATCGTAGACGAACATCCACTCGTTGTATTTTCTCTTCTTGTCGAACTCGCGGATCGTCTTGTCTTTGCTCGTACTGGCTACTCCGATAATCGGTGCTCCACCGAATTGCGTGCTTCCAAGTTTGTCGGAAGTACTGTTGCCGCCAAACGGTCCGTTGGAATTGGTTCCAGCGCCGGGCTGGGATGCGCCAGACTGGGATGCATCGGAACCCGCTTGCGACGTATCGCCGTTTGAGTTCTGGCCAGTCGTGTTCTGTCCAGTTGAATTCTGCCCGCCAGTTGCGTCTTGGGTCTGAGTTGAGGAATTCGAGCTCTGTCCGAACATCGAATTGGGGTTTTGTCCGAAACTCGAGTTCTGTCCAAAGCCCGAATTTTGTCCGAAGGTCGAATTCGATCCGAAGCCGCTGTTTCCGCCGAATGCGGAGCTTTGCTGCCCATTCGCACTCACCAGCGTTCCATTTGCTCCGACTTGATTCGCACCGGGGATCATCCCACCCCCGATGGAACCCGCCATCTTGACTTCACCATAGTGCACCAGCTTGAAATCCTTACCGGTGAGCGGGTCCTTGTAGCGCTTGCGCAGGCAGCGATATTGGCTCGTGTTTTCCAGGTCTTCGATCTTGGCAGGGTAGCGTTGGAACTTGCGGTAGAAAGCGCGGATGGCCCGTTCGTACTGCACGCCCCGATGAATCATCTCTTCTTCGCGATCACGCTTCATCTCGAACTTGATCGAAGTGACCAGAGTCGCTGCGAAGATCGTCATGAGTGCGACGAGCAGCAGCAGGAAGAGAAGGATGTAGCCTTCGTCCGATCTTCCGGAAGCATTTCGCCGTAAGTGAGTCGATAGAAGCATGGGTGCCGCGCGTTTCAGAGTTTTAGATCGTGGAACTATCCTGTGGTCAGCGGAATGTTCTGCGGAGGCCCGCTATTAACCACGTCTTGAATCTCAACTGATGTGTTTGAAATCCGTATCACCTTATAACGGCGGTCGACGATCTCGCCTTCACCCGCTACGAAAACGTCTTCGTTCAGCTTGAGAAAAACTCTCTTCGGTTCTCCCGGTGAGCTGGCGAAGCCATAGAACTTCAGGGGAATCGGAGTTGCTGACGGCGGAGGCGGCAAATGGTATGTGTCTTGATTCCCGCCATTGGGATCGGTATTACCCGGCGCGACCGGAGTCGGAATTCTTACATCTTCCGCCTGCGATACAAAAATATTTCTTCCGTTTCCCTCGTATTGCGTCTTCTCGCTCATGGCCAGCAAATCGAGGCGCAACGTAGGATCGAGACTTTCAACCCTAGGTTTTTTCCCAGCCCTTAGTCCTTTTGCCCCAGGCCGGGGCAGCGGAGTATGAATCAAGGACGGCGCAGCTGCCTGAGCACTCGAATTCGGAGCCGAAGAACTGGTGAAAAACGGCAGGATTTCATAGGCTAAGACGAGCACGGCCACGACACCGAGCACAGCCGCCCACATCGCCTTTTTCTTGTTCTCCAGTCCCAGTTGCACTACGAGCCTACCTTCAAGTAAGTTTCAAGCTTCACACTCAACTTCACCGGTCCTTGCGGATCACCGCCGAGTGTCACGCTGTTGATGATGAAAAACATGTCATCGCGTTCCAGTGCGTTGATGAACCGTGCAAGCGACGTGTAACTGCCCCCGAGGTTGTACTCCATCTGAATCGGTTGCAGCCCGACCGTAATCTCATCCGCCGGCTTGTAGGTTCCTTGCTCAATTCTCACGCCGTTCGCGGAAGCCAGCTTGCCAATCTCAGTCAAAATCTGCGAATTCTGGGAAGGGAAGCGCTTCTTGTAGAAATCGCTGATCTCCTGACCTGCGAGATTGACCTTTTGCGGCAGATCTTTCAAAGGCGCAACCTGCCGCGTTTTCTGCGTCAGTTCCGTCTGCAATTGGTTCAAATCCATGCGCCGCGTCTCTGCCGAGCCGATCAGAGGGGAAAAATAGAGCGCTGCCGCCAACAGGTCAATGCCCGCCATGACGACCATCGCGATCTTCAGATCCTTTCGCGTTTTGCGCAGATCGGGCATCAGGGCTTGCTCCCTTTGGTTGCTGGAGTTTTCGGCTTCGCCGCGCTCGGCGCCTTGCGGGCGGCAGGACTCTGCGTGGGTGCCGGGGCTAAGTCGGGCACACCCTCGGGAATGTAGATAGCCGAGAGTTCGACCTGCTCCGTATCCCCGGTCTGCGATTGCGTGGACGCTTCTCGAATGATCTGAGTTTGGGCAAATCTTCGCGATTCTTCCATCCGGCGGGCCAATTCAATGGCGCGGTCCCGCGAGTCCCCGGCGACTGTCATCTTCAGCGCGAGTTCGTTATCTTCGTTCAGCTGTGGGCTGATGGATACGACATGCACTCGGGGTGGCATCACCTTCTCGAGATTTTCCAGAACTCTCGTCCAGGAAAAGGCTTTGCGCTCGATTAACCGATTCAGGAATTGCGATTCATCGCGCGTCGTACGATTCTCCGGCAGATTCAGCGTCCTCTCGGCATCTGCACGCACTCGGTCGCGGTCGGCGATCATCGTACGTTCCTTCGCCATGGCTTCACGATCGCGCCGTGCCGAGATCCATCCCGTGACGTCGAGTGCCAGCAGAATCAGCGTCAGCAGTCCGAGTGCACCGACCGCCGTGCCCCAGCGCATCCAGAATTGCCGCGCATCTTCATACGGATGGCTCGCGAGATTGATATCAATACGCATAAATCAGTTGTCAGTCGTTAGTGGCCAGTGGGCAGTACGATTTTGCTGGTCACTGACCTCTGGTCACTGCCCACTGTCGCTAGGAAACCAACGCTCCCACCACTCCTGCCATTCTCCATTTTGGTACGGAGCCGCCGGCCGAAGTTCCCAACTGCGCCGACGAGACCAGCTCCTGCACATCCGCTTCGGTCGATGAACGCAGCGCTGCCGCGGCCCCACCCGACTCCGGCAGGCCCGCGACGTAAATTCGCTCAATATTCAGGTGGTACGTGTCCTGAAAGAAGACGATCGACGGATAGACCTCTTCCGCCAGTTGCTCGCCATTGATCGTCACGCCGCGCGCGTTCTCGAGCGTGCGAAACAGTTGCAACTGGCCTTCATTGAGAATTGCAATGCTCGTCGTGTGGGCATCAACTTTGATCACCATGGTCGGTTTTTTGCCATCGGCGGCACCGAGCGCTGCGAGTGTCGATGGCACCACGATACCGGGAGCGAATCCGGCATCGCGAAATGCGGCCTCATAATCTTCGATCACGCTGCCTAGTGCGACCGCAGCCACAACCTTCAGTTCATCCCCAACCTTCTGCGCATGATAGGAAACCTTCGCCTTATCGACATCAAACGGCAGAGACTTCTTTAGCCGAAAGCGCACCACTCCAAGTGCCTCTTCGTGATCGGATGGCAGCGTATCGAATTCCACCAGCATCACTCGCACGGAGGCGTCCGGAACGATGGCGATCACATCTTTCGATCGCCCGGCCACGCTGCCCAGCGCGTCTTCAATCCCGGAGCGGACAGCCTCACGCTGTCGCAGGTTATTCTCCACTAGATCGGGAACCACGCTGCCTGGTGCGAGTTCGCGCGCGGCGCAGGTCTCGAGCCCGGTCCCGTCGTCGATCACACGCCCGGCCAGCACTCTGTCGGCAGAGATTTCGCATGCCAGCTTCGGCTTGGCTGTATTTGTAGTTGGACTCATTCCCGAGTACGCCTTTAGAGATACCTCTATAAATCAGAAACCGTCCCGCACAGAATTGCAATAGCTGAAAGGGAACTTTGCTTCCGAAAGGGTTAGCGTTGTCATCCTGAGCGAGACGTTCTTTGTCTCGCGAAGGACGTGAGTGCGCCGCGCGAAGCGTCGCGATTCTTACGACGCAGCGATCGCGCGTTTGACGCACATCCTATCTCATCGCCTCAATAAACGTGACCTTGTTAATCTCCTTCAGCGTGGTCATCCCCAATCGCACCTTATCGAGCGCGGATTCGCGCAGGAACCGCATGCCCTCTTCGCGCGCAGCACGTCGGATCTCCGAGGTCGGCTTCTTTCCTAGAATCATCTCGCGGATGCGGTCGCTCAAATCCAAAAGTTCGTGAATCGCGGTTCGTCCGCGGAAGCCGGTGCCCGCGCACTCAATACATCCCGGACCTTCATACAACGGAACCTTGCCCCACTGCGCCGGGTCCAGACCGCTGGCCTCAAGCACCTCAGGTGCGTAGTGCACCTCAGTGCGGCACGAATCGCAAATCAAACGCACAAGCCGCTGCGCCAGGATGCAGTTCAATGCCGAAACAAAGTTGTAAGGCTCCACGCCCATGTTCAGGAATCGCCCGATGACGTCGACCACGTTGTTGGCGTGGACGGTGGTGAACACCAGGTGTCCGGTCAGAGCGGACTGAATCGCGATCTGTGCCGTCTCGGCGTCACGGATTTCGCCGACCATGATTTTGTCGGGGTCGTGACGCAAGATCGAACGCAGTCCGCGGGCGAATGTCAGGCCTTTTTTCTCGTTCACCGGAATCTGCGTGATGCCGCGCAACTGGTACTCGACGGGGTCTTCAATCGTGATGATCTTGTCTTCGTCCGTCTTGATCTCGTTCACCGCGGCGTAGAGGGTTGTCGTCTTACCGGAACCGGTCGGCCCCGTGACCAGCACCATTCCGTACGGCTCTTTGATGTAGCGGCGGAAGCGGCGCAGATCGTCTTCGTCAAACCCAACGACATCCAGCGTCAAACTCTTAAACTTCTCGCTCATCGACTCTTTGTCAAGCACACGGAGCACGGCGTCTTCGCCGTGAATCGAGGGCATGATCGAGACGCGGAAGTCGATGGCGCGCCCGTTATACTTCACACGGAACCGGCCGTCTTGCGGCACGCGGCGCTCGGAGATATCCAGTTCGCTCATCACCTTGATACGCGAGATCACTGTCGAGTGATGCTCTTTGCCGATGGGCGGCATGGCCTGGGTCAGCACACCGTCGATACGGAACTTGATGACAACCGAGTCGTCGCGGGTTTCAATGTGGATATCAGAAGCGCGCCGCTGCAGAGCGGTAAAAATTGTGGTATCGACCAGGCGGATGATCGGGCTGGAATCGCCTGCTGCCGTCAGCTTATCGATGCTGAGAGTCTCTTCGTTGCCGGTATTCTCGTCCTCGCGAATAATCTGAAAGCCTTCGCTGGCTTCTTCGAGTACGCGCTGCGACTGCTCGGTCTTCTTCAGGATGTCGGAGATCTGTTTGAGGGTCGAGACCTTGGTGACGATCCGCTGTTTGAGCAGCAGGCTGATTTCGTCAATCATCATCAACTGGCTGGGATCAGCAATCGCGATGGCCAGCCTTCCGTCAGCCGTTTCTTCCAGGGGAACGAAGTTGTAGCGGAACATCAGCTCGACCGGAATCTTCTTGAACAGCTCGTGATGCAGCTCAAATCCGCTGAGGTCAATGAACTCGCACCGGTAGCGTCGCGCGACGTCCTGCGCCCGTTCCAGATCGGTGACGGGATTACCGGTCGGGCTGATCGGCCCGCCGTTCCCGCCCCCTACGAAAATCGATTTCTTGTCTGCCGTTGCCATTTAGAAACCCATTTGGTAATTGAGTAATTTTGTAATTGGGTAAAACCCGAAGGTTCTAAATTACCAATTACCAAATTTCCCGATTACTCAATCCCCTTACTTCACTCCCAACGTAAAGATCGGCAGGTACAGCGAGATCAATACGCCGCCCACAAAAATCGCCATAATGATGAGGATGATCGGCTCGATCAGCGCCATTGAAGCTCCCAGCGCCGTCTGCACATCCTCCTCATAAAATTCAGCCACCGAGTTCAACATCTGTGGCAGCGCACCCGTCGACTCGCCGACTTCGATCATCTCCACAGCGAGCTCGGGAAAAATCTTCTGTTCTTCCAGACTGGGCGCCAGCCCCTGACCTTCGCGAACCCTGATCCCGGCCCGCATGACACCTTTTAAGATGCGGCGGCTGCTCATCGCGCCACCCGCTGTTTCCATCGCCGGGACCAGCGGCAACCCTCCTTGCAGCAGCGTCGATAGCATCCGCGAAAAGCTTGCCACTTGGTGTTTTAGCCGGATATCCCCCAACAGAGGGGTACTCAATATCATCCGGTCGATGCGGTCTGCGCCGCGGTCGGTATCCTTCCAGCGCCAAAGCAGGAATATCCCTACCACTAGCCCAACCGCCACAAAAGGCGCATACTTCTGCGCATTCTGCCCGACCGCCAGCATGAACACCGTAATCTCCGGCAGCTTGGCGTCGAGGCTGTTAAAGAGGTCGGCGAACTTCGGCACAACGTAGGTGAACAAGAAGGTCACCATGATCATTACAACCGTGACCAGAAGCGTCGGATAGATCAGCGAAACGAAAAGCTTCTTGCGAAAGGTCATGGCCAGCCGCTGAAAGCTGATGTAACGCGTGAGCACTTCGTCAATGTTGCCGCTCTTCTCGCCCGCCATCAGAGTAGTCGTATAGATCTTCGGAATCATCCCCTGTGCCGCGAATGCATCGGAGAGCAACTCCCCGCCTTTCACGCGCTCCCGCACGTTCTCCAGAATCTGCTTCAACTGCTGGTCCTTTTGACGTTTGATCAGCAATTCCAGCGAATTCAAGATTGGCAAGCCGGCGCGGATCAGTGTCAGGAACTGCTGGTTGAACACCAAAAAGGTATCCTGCTTCAGCTTCCTGCGTCGCCGGATTCCGCCCGCCATCAACCCCTGCGGCTTTACCCAGTAGACCAGGTAACCCTGCGCCGAGAAGCGGTCACGCACCTCAGCTTCCGAGTAGCCCTGCTCCACGTGCTGCTGGACTCGCCCGCGATCGTCCGCGATTTTGACTACAAATTCAGCCATTTCTGTTTGTTCTGGTGCTTTTGAGGGAAGGGAGACGTACTCCCAAGTCTACCATTCATCCTTACCATTCTAATCGCCCGGAGCCACCATCGATCTTCGGGCATGTACCGCAAGTAACCTCACAATTCTGTCATTCCTGTCGATGACCCTACTGGCCCATCCCCGCTTCGTCCACGATCTCGGTTCCAACCGGAGCCTTGAAGTTGAACCTTCCGTCCGCGATGGCCACGTCTTCCTTTTGCTCCGTGAATCGGTACTCAGTCGAAGCTCCGTCCACCCCTTGGACGATCAGTCTCCCGATGCGGTTTTCCGGCGTCACCTCAAGAACAATCTCGCTGATTTGATCTGCGAGTGCGGTCGGGACCCCCCGCAGCACCACGTCCCCGGTCGCCAGAGGAGGAATATCCGGAGCTACGGACAAACCCTGTAACTCCTTCTCCAGCTTTGTCTTGCCGAGCAAAAATGCAAGTGGAGAGCGAACATCCTCCAGTTTCTTGGCCGATTCTTTTCGCGCTTGCCGGTCATCGGGAACGTAAAACCACGCATCTTTCCCGTTGCTCACGAAGAGCTTCTCCCTTGGAGAACGGTACTCCCAACGCATCTTGCCAGGTTTTTTCAACCAGAGAGTTCCCGACTCGCTTCGGTCCATACCAGAGCCTTTGTAAACCTCAGTGAACTCGGCTTCCAGCGAACGCAAATGGTTGTAATGCGCGTCAACCGCCGCCGCTACGATTTTGGCGTCTGCCGCTGAGGCGACGCTCGCGCTCATGAAAGTCAAGCCCACTGCCACCACAGACACCAAAAGCGCCGAACGCAATGCATGAATGTCGAACAATTTTGTTCACCTGAATTGCCCGTCGTGTTGATCAAGCAACCCTCGACCAGGTCTGGAGGGAACACCGGGCTGGTTCCTTCGGGAAGGACTCTGGTGGAAATTGTAAGCCGGATGTTCGAACTTGTCATGCCACCGGGGCAGTGCGATTGTGCGTCGCCGCGACGTCGTCCTGAACTCCGTCTTGTGGGACCCCTTTCCCAACTATCTGTACTAGCCATCGCAATGCGGCGGAGCTTTCGGGCTTCGAGTGCTCACCTTTTTGGCTTTTTTTTTATGTCCACTGAGGCCGGTTGCAATCCGGAGTTTTAGCTCGTGCAAGAGTTCAAATAAATATCGTGATACGATATAAATAACTACGGGCATCTATCGACGGCGATGTAGGCATCTTAGCCACTAGGGAAGCGGGGGAAAAAAGAATGTTGGGGATGAGATTGGTGCGCCTGATCGAGGCGCATTCGGAGGCGCTGTCCAGAGGTTTAACCGAACAAATCCGCAATTCAGAACGCACTTCAGACTTTCGAAACATTTCTGCCGAGGATCTACAGCGTGCTATCACTGAGTTGTACCGCAACCTCGGCGAATGGCTGCTGCAGAAAACGGAGCTAGACATTGCCGAGCGTTTCCGGATCATCGCGCACCGGAGGGCATCTGAAGGGATTCGCCTGCATCAGTTTGTCTGGGCCCTGACGCTCTCTCGTGAACATTTGTGGCACTTCTTGCGGCACGAATCGTTTGCCGACAATGTCGTCGCTCTGCACGGGGAGATGGAAGTGCAGCAACTGCTGAGCCAGTTCTTCGATCGCGCACTCTATTACGCCATTATGGGATACGAAGAAGCCGGGCAGGCCACGCAAAAGGGGGATTTAGAAAGAGTGCGGGACTTGGCCATATCGATAGGATTGGTGTCGGAGAAGAGGGCGGGACTTCCCAATTTGTAAACCAAGCAATGGAAGCTCTCTACGATCCGGCGGAGTCATCGAGCTCCGCTTTCCTATTTGTGATGCACCAGCCCAGAATTTCTGCCATGGATTACCATCGGGCATCGCTCAAGCGTTAACTGCATTGACGAATTCGTAGCTCCATCCGTACCCTGTAGTGTGACTTTGCAAACTTCAGAAATGTCTCGCCTGCGCGTCGCCGACGACATCACACAATTAGTTGGCGAAACTCCGATGTTGCAATTGAAGCGCTTGGTGCCTTCGGGATCAGCCGATATCTTTGCCAAGCTTGAGTACCTGAATCCCGGTGGCAGTGTGAAAGACCGCGCCGCGATCGGGATCATCAAGCGCGCCGAGCAAGAGGGAAAACTGCTGGCGGGCGGAACGATTGTCGAAGCTACCGCCGGAAACACCGGCATCGGTCTGGCGCTCATCGGCGTTAATCGCGGGTACAAAGTCCGGCTGTTTGTGCCCGAGAATTTCTCTCAGGAAAAAATCATGATCATGCGTGCCCTCGGCGCAGAGGTCGAACGGACTCCTGAGGACGAGGGTATGACGGGCGCAATCAATCGGGCAAAAGCCTTGGTGGCAAGCGATTCCAAGGCGTTCATGGCAGGACAATTCGAGAATCTCGCCAACCCTGACTACCATTACGAGACCACTGCGCGCGAGATGTTCGAGCAAGTCAACGGGCACGCGGATGCTGTCGTGCTCGGCTGCGGCACATCGGGAACGTTTTCCGGAGTGGCTCGCTACTTCAAAGAAAAGCTCCCACATGTTCTAGCCTTCGCCGTCGAGACCCAGGGATCGGTGTTGGGAGGAGGGAAGCCCGGACCCCATAAAGTTGAGGGTATCGGCGCCAGCTTCATTCCGAAGACGTTCGACGCTTCGGTCTGCGACGAAGTCATGATGGTGACCGACGACGAAGCCTTTGGCATGGTGAAAGCCCTTGCTGCCCAGGAAGGCGTGCTCGCCGGGTCAAGCGGCGGAGCGGCGGTTGCCGCCTCACTCAAGGTCGCTAAGAATTTAGGTCCAGGCAAGCGGGTCCTCACCATCATTCCCGACTCCGCCGAACGCTATCTCTCCAAGAAGATCTTCGAAGGCGGAATGTGAATCTGAAGACTTGGCCCGCTTCTGGCGGCCCTGATCATCGATTACTGCTGGGCTCAGTCGAACCACCATCAGTACCGACAGATTCACAAACTTCACCCGAAAATAAAGCGGGAGCCACTCTCCTCCCCTAAGAAGAGTTCTCCCGCTTCCAGGAGTCTCTCTCCCCTCAGAGAGGCTCCGCTTTCAAGAGCCGTCAACCTTTCAGAACGACTTCTCAAAACGGACTCTACCTCATAACTTTGCCGTTATGAATCCCACGATGGTGACATCGCATGGCTCGGGAATGTTAAAGGATTTTACTGATGTTGACCGCCGTGTCGGACGGAATGTCGACGGGCTGCACGAGCAGAGGGTGAGAATCTTATCAGGACGAGTTTACAACGGTCGGGAGGCACAGGGCGTGATTTGGCTAGAAAATCAAACCCACACAGCCCTCCCGACCTCAGTCTATTTCTTCTTGGCTTGGTTCTTGTTGTACTGGCTGTTTGCTTTGGCCGCCTTCTTGAAGTCTTCCGGATGGTTCATCGCCTCATTTCGAATCTCGGGGTGGTCCGCCAGTTCCTTGTCTAGGCCGGGATGCGTCGCCAGGTACTTGGGATCATCGATGAGCTTCGGGTTCTTCGATAGCTCCTGCCTGATCTCTGGATGGTGCGACAGATAGCTGTCGGTCTTGTTGAGATCGGCATGATCCCGTCCAAGCGTGCTGCGATCGGCACGATTGACCACTGCAGCGGGATTAGCGGCAGCTGCCTTCTGCAGACCTGGGTGATTATTCATGTAGTTGTGAAGTTCCGGATGTTTCGCGAGCCAGTTTGGATCGTTCACCAGTGACGGATTGTTATGTAGCTCTTGGGCGACTGCCGGGTGATTGGTCAGGTAGTTATCGACTTGGGTCGTCTCTGCATGGCTCGGTTGCGGCTCGGGCGTGGTCGAAGAATCCTGCGCCCGGCTGGCGCAAGTCCAGATAACCATGGCAATCACGAACGCAAAGCCGACGCGAAACGAGTGTTTCAGGGGGAACTGCAACATGGTGGCCTCCTCGCAATACAGGGTAGTGATTTTGCCCAACTTGGAAACCCGTGTCAAAATCGGAAGTTGCGGACCACAGCCTGTGTCTGAGTCGAATCGGTCCAACTCCCGCCGTTTCCGATACGTAGCATTACCTTCCTAAAGGTGCTTCTGATCAATACTGGACACTCAAGTCCATCAGCGGACGCTTCGCCCTCGATCCCGCTGAACCGTTGCGTTGCAGCCACAACTACTTCCCTACAAGGCAGTCTGGACCCTCGCATGCTGCGCTTCTCGCCAAACTCTGAGGTGAGGTGTCGGGACATGAAGAAGACGGAGCGAGTACGTCAGGTAGTCTCGGGTTTACCGGAAGCGGCGGAGTTCAAAGAGCAGTCAGAAAAAGGTTGGAAGCTGGTAGCTGTTGAGTGGGAACGGGAGATTGAAACCGCAGAGAACCAGTTGCCCGGCGACGTGCCCTTCGGGCTGCGGATCGCCGAGGGGGAAACGCCGCGGTTGGAAGAGAATCCGGCGGAACGGGAGATCTTGTTCCAGTTGATGGAACTCATCGTCCAAGAAGGCTCGTATGCCCGTATTGCGGACGAAATGAATCGCCGCGGACTCCGTACACGCCAAGGTGCGAAGTGGAGTCCGGTCTCGGTCTTCGAAATACTGCCGCGACTGATCGAAGTTGGGCCGCACATCTTTCAAAGCTCTGAGTGGCAAAAACGCAGGCAGCATCTTACCGAAGGCAGCTTGAGCCAATTCGCAAAGTAGTCTTGGTTCAGTTCGCGAAGCAAGCAACGCGGTGACGCCCGGCAGCGTGAAGGTACACAGCGCGCTAGGTTGTTGCCATGTTCGCGGCGGACCAACTGCTGACGAAGTCGCCCAGCCGATCCAGCGCTTTAGGAAATTTGTCGGTCATTGCTGCGAACCCCAACCGGAAATGCGAGGGCGCATCGAAACAATCCCCAGGCGCGAGCAGGATGCCTTGTTCTACAGCGGCTTGGCAGAAGCCACGGCTGTTTTCTCCACTTAGAAGCCATGGAAAAGCTGTCATGCCGCCGCGAGGCCGAATCCAGCCAAGTTTATCTCGATGCCTGGTCATGAAGTCCTCGAGCCGTCGCAGATTTAGGCTTGCGGTTTGCTGCGTCTTCCCGAGTACGGTGTCGCGGTGGAGCATCGCGATTTCCGCCAGCATTTCTCCCGCAGTGTTGTTGCATATGGAGAAATAGGCGCGCGCATTCCAGTATTGCTCGCGGCGCTTGGCGTCGTGTTCGATCATCCAACCGGTCCGCACTCCAGATAAAGGAAAAGCCTTCGAGAAATCATGGATGACCGTGGCGTGTGGCAGGCGGGCCGCCGATTTTGTCGGCCGTCCGTGATAGACCGGATGATAGACCTCATCGCTGACTAGTTGAATTCCTCTCGATGACGTGAACTCGTGCAGGCTTTCCATCTCCGTATCAGTCACGGTCGCGCCAGTAGGATTATGCGGGTTGTTCACCAGGACCAGCTTTGTGTTGTCATCCGCCAGACTTTTGATCTCATCGATGTCGATTCGGAACTCGTTCTCTTTCCGCAGCGCATAATAGCGGGCCTCGATGCCAAGCGACTCGGGGAGCGCGGAAAACGTCGTAAAACCAGGGTTGGGCAGGACGACGTTGGCTCCGGGCTCCGCAGCCAACCAAAACAGAATGAGTAGGGCCTCAGACGCACCGTTTACGACTTGGACGCTCTCGATATTTACGTCGTGCATGTCGGCGATGGCTGCGCGTAAACGCTCGGCACCTGCCGGACGGCTGTACACCAGTTTGTGATTGAAGAAGCGGTCGCGCTCTTCCTCGCCGACGAGGCTTAGGATCTCGTTCAGAGTCCAGCAGGGCCCGGTACTCGCGGCCAAATTGAATTCGATATCGTGTTCGTACCTGTCCAGCCACATGTCAAGCAGGAAGGGTTTCAATCGCATGCTCGCCTCCACACATTGGATCATCTGACCATCAACCTGGCCTCAAATCTTTCTGCCTGAGACGGAGTATTTTTTTGTGCTTTCGTTGACTTGCCGAGCGTCTCGCCCTAATAATGCGGTACTTGGATCATCGATCAATCGGTTCTACTCTTCGCGTCGTCGGGAGCCGGCGATGCTATTCCAGAGGATACTTATGTCAAATTTGACTTCCCCGTGTAGAGGATTGGCGGTCGTTGTCGCCTCCTTATGCATTGCCGTGACCGCAACCGCAGTTGCGCAGAAATCACCGGGGCCCGAACCCGTACCGATGCCAACGCCCGTGGTTGCGCCCGCAGACACGCCCTACCCCGGAACGATTTCCCTAATTGTGAATGCCAGTGACGTCGCCCGTCGTGTGCTCGACGTCCATGAGACGATCCCCGTCAAAGGCCGCGAAATCACTTTGCTTTACCCGGAATGGCTTCCCGGCACGCATTCGCCTTCAAATCCAGTCGAAGCCTTTGCCGGCCTCGTCGTCACCGCGAATGGCAAACGCATTCCGTGGAAGCGCGACAGTGTGGACATGTACGCTTTCCATGTAGAACTGCCGCAGAATGCCACGTCGCTGGATGTGAACTTCCAGTATCTCGGTCCGATGGATCCGAAACGTGGTCGCATCTCGTCGACGTTTGCCGACATTACCTGGAACAGCGTGCTGCTGTATCCTGCCGGGCACTTCTCCCGCGATATTAAGTTCGAGACCTCTCTCGTTCTGCCCGAAGGATGGAAGTTTGCCTCCGCTCTCGATGTGAAGTCTCAGGAGGGCAATCAGGTTCATTTCAAAGAAACTACGCTTAACACACTGATCGACGCACCTCTGTATGCAGGGCTCCACTTCAAACGCGTAGACCTCTCCTCCGGGCCGGACAATCCTGTCTACCTCGACGTGTTTGCCGACAAACCTGCCGATTTGGAGATCAGCCCGGAAGAATTGCAATTCCACAAAAATCTCGTCATCGAGGCGCAAAAGCTTTTCAAGTCGCATCACTACGACCACTATGATTTTCTGTTTTCCGTCAGCGACATCGTGAGCGGCAAAGGTCTGGAACATCATCAATCCAGTGAAGACGGA